>Ga0214919_10002024_pt1 | contig 32315 bp, 28 predicted proteins | sample LL1503_MetaG_FD_177994 | JGI IMG/M metagenome (GOLD analysis project Ga0214919, IMG submission 177994) | Freshwater microbial communities from Lake Lanier, Atlanta, Georgia, United States - LL-1503 | ecosystem: Environmental > Aquatic > Freshwater > Lake | place: USA: Georgia | collected... | reverse complement strand
GTCGGCGGGCTTGAGGCCGGCCTTCTCGAACACGCGGCGGACCGCCGGGATCGGCCCCAGGCCCATCACCTCCGGGTCCACGCCGGCATGCGCATACGCGACCAGCCTCGCCATCGGCTTCGCGCCAGCCTTCTTCGCGGCACCGGCCTCCATCATGACAATGGCGGCACCCGCGTCATTCAGGCCGGAGGCATTGCCGGCGGTGACCGTGCCGTCCTTCTTGAACACGGTCTTCAGTTTCTGCATGTCCTCGATCTTCACCTCGGGACGCACGTGCTCGTCGGTCGTGTACTGCACCGGGCCTTTCTTCGACTTGAGCTCGATCGCCACGACCTGGCTGGTGAAGTAGCCCTTGGCGTGGGCGTTGGCCGCGCGCCTGTGGCTCTCCATGGCGAATGCGTCCTGCGCTTCACGGCCGATGCCGTAGCGCGCGGCGATGTTCTCGGCGGTGACGCCCATGTGGCCGTGCCCGAACGGGTCGTGCAGCGCGCCGGTCATCGCGTCGACCACGGTGCCATCGCCCATGCGCTGGCCCCAGCGCCCCGCGGGCAGGAAGTAGGCAGCGCGGCTCATGCTCTCGGCGCCGCCGCCAAGGACCACGTCCGTATCGCCCAGCAGGATGTGCTGGGCGGCCGAGACGATGGCCTGCAGCCCGCTGCCGCACAACCGGTTGACGGTGAGGCAAGGCGTGCCGACCGGCAGGCCCGCATCGATGGCGGCCACGCGCGACAGGTACATGTCGCGCGCCTCGCCGTGGATCACGCCGCCGAGCACGACGTGGCCGATCGAGGCCGGGTCGATCTTCGCCCGCGCCACGGCCTCCTTGATCGCAATCGAACCCAGCTTCGTCGCGGGGAAATCCTTCAACGAGCCGCCGTAGTCACCGATCCCGGTCCTCGCGCCTGAAACAATAACCACCTCACGAACGCTCATGCCAGTCTCCCTGTAAGGTCGTGCGCATCGGATTTCTCGATGAGCACCTCGGCGAATTCGCCGGGCTGCAATTTTGCGCCGTCGCGGATGCGCACGACGCCGTCGATCTCCGGCGCGTCGGCCGCCGAGCGGGCCAGGGCGCCATTGCGATCGGTTTTGTCCACCAGCACGCGCAGCGTCTTGCCGACCTTCGACTTGAGGCGCTGCGCGCTGATCTTTTCCTGCTTCTGCATGAAGCGCGCGCGACGCTCCTCGCGCACTTCGTCCGGCACGGGATCGGGCAGGTCGTTGGCCTTGGCGCCCTCCACGGGCGAATAGGCAAAGCATCCGACCCGGTCGAGTTGCGCCTCGTCGAGGAACGCCAGCAACTCCTCGAACTCCGCTTCTGTCTCGCCCGGGAACCCGGCGATGAACGTGCTGCGGATCGTGATCTCCGGGCAGATGGCCCGCCAGGCGCGGATGCGCTCGAGCGTGTTTTCGGCGTTGGCAGGACGCTTCATCAGCTTGAGGATGCGTTTCGATGCGTGCTGGAACGGCACGTCGAGGTAGGGCAGGACCTTCCCGTCGGCCATCAGCGGGATCACCTCGTCCACGCTGGGATACGGATACACGTAATGGAGCCGCACCCAGACGCCGAGCTCGCCGAGCGCTTCGCACAGCGCGGTCATCTTCGTCTTCAGCGGGCGCCCCTGCCAGAAGCCGGTGCGGTACTTGATGTCGACACCGTACGCGCTGGTGTCCTGCGAGATGACCAGCAACTCCTTCACGCCGGACTTCACGAGGTTTTCCGCCTCCTGCATGACCTCGCCGATCGGGCGCGACACGAGGTCGCCGCGCATCGACGGGATGATGCAGAACGTGCAGCGGTGGTTGCAGCCCTCGGAAATCTTGAGGTAGGCGTAGTGCTTCGGCGTGAGGCGGATGCCCTGCGGCGGCACAAGGTCGGTGTAGGGGTCGTGCAGCCTGGGCAGGTGCTTGTGCACCGCCTTCATGACGCCCTCGGTATCGTGCGGGCCGGTCACTGCGAGGACCGAGGGGTGCGCGGCTTGCACCACGCCTTCCTTGGCGCCGAGGCAGCCGGTCACGATCACCTTGCCGTTCTCGGCCAGCGCCTCGCCGATCGCGTCGAGCGACTCTTCGACGGCCGAATCGATGAAGCCGCAGGTGTTGACCACCACGATATCGGCGCCGGCGTAGCTCGGCGAGATCGCGTAGCCCTCGGCCCGCAGCTGCGTGAGGATGCGTTCCGAGTCGACCAGCGCCTTGGGGCAGCCCAGGGAAACGAATCCGACTTTCGGGACCGCCTTCACTGCGGCCCCTTTTCCCCGGGTTGCAGCCATCAGGACTTCTTGTCGGAGGATCCCTGGTCGGGCTTGGCCCCGGGCGGGAATCCGGGGATCGTGAAGCCGGTGAACATGTTGCGCGACTGGCTGGCCATCTGCTCCTGCATCTGCGCGAACATCTTCTGGCTCTGGTCCATGTAGGTCTGCATCAGGCCCTGCATCGCCGGGCCCTGCATGCTCATGAACTGGGTCCACATCTCCGTGGGCGCCTGCGCGCTGCCGCCGTAGAGCTTGGTCGACTGCTCCTGCAGCGATTTCTGCATCTCCTGGAACGCATTGATGTTCTTCTCCAGGTACCCGCCCATCATCCCCTGCATGGCATTGCCATAGGTGCGGATCATCTGCGAGAGCGCTTCGGACGTGAACATGGGCGAGCCGCCGGACTCCTCCTCGAGGATGATCTGCAGCAGGATCTGGCGCGTCAGGTCATCGCCGGTCTTGGCGTCGACCGCCTGGAACTCCTCCTGCTTCAGCACCATCTGCTTCACATCGACCAGCGTGATGTAACTCGACGTCTTCGTGTCGTACAGCCTGCGGTTCGGGTATTTCTTGATCAGTCGGACCTGGTTTTCCATGCTCGCTCCCGTGGACTACATCAGTACATGTGTTGGCCGCCGTTGATCGAAATGTTGGCGCCGGTAACGAACGCCGCCTCTTCCGAGCACAGGTAGATGATGAGGCCCGCGACTTCGTCGGGCTTGCCCAGGCGCCCGAGCGGGATCTGCGGCAGGATCTTGGAGTCGAGGATCTCCTTCGGGATCGCCGTCACCATCTTGGTGCCGATGTAGCCCGGGGAAATCGTGTTGATGGTGACGCCCTTGCGCGCGACCTCGAGCGCCAGGGCCTTCGTGAAGCCGTGGATGCCCGCCTTGGCGGCGGAGTAGTTCGTCTGCCCGAAGGCGCCCTTCTGGCCGTTGACCGACGACACGTTGATCACCCGGCCCCAATTGCGCTCGACCATCCCGTCCATGACCTGCTTGGTCATGTTGAAGCACGAGTCCAGGTTGGTGTGCATCACCGCGTCCCAGTCGGCCTTGCTCATCTTCTTGAAGGTCATGTCGCGCGTGATGCCGGCGTTGTTCACCAGGATGTCGATGGCGCCTATTTCCTTCTGGATCTGCACGACCTTGGCCGCCGCGTCGTCGAAGTCCGCAACATCCACCGGGTAGGCGCCGAAAGCGTAGCCCTTGCCCTTCATCTCGTCGATCCAGCCCTTCCACTTGGTGTTCGAGGGCGAATACGTCACCACCACCTTGTAGCCGGCATCGGCCATCTTGGTCGAGATCGACTCCCCCAGTCCGCCCATGCCGCCGGTCACCACTGCAATCTTCTGCTGTGCCATCTCTTGTCTCCTAAGTGTTCGCCCGACCGGTCAGGTCATGTACATCCCGCCATTGATGGCGATGTTCGCGCCCGTAATATACCCGGCTTCCTCGGAGGCCAGAAAGGCCACCAGCGCCGCGATTTCCGCGGGTTGTGCCATCCGTCCGATCGGTATCCCGGCCACGAGCTTGTCCAGCAGATCCTTCTGGATCGTGCAGACTGCAGTCCCGATCCCACCCATTCCGCCAGTGACAAGCGCCACTCGACGGGTCATGCCCTCTCCACGGCCAGCGCGACGCCCATGCCGCCGCCAATGCACAACGATGCCAGCCCTTTCTTCGCGTCCCGCTTGTGCATCTCGTGCAGGAGCGTGACAAGGATGCGGCAGCCGGAGGCGCCGATCGGGTGGCCCAGAGCGATGGCGCCGCCGTTGACGTTGACCTTGGAAGTGTCCCAGCCCATCTGCCGGTTCACGGCGATGGCCTGGGCGGCAAAGGCCTCGTTGATCTCCATCAGGTCCAGGTCCTTCGGCTCCCAGCCCGCGCGCGACAGGCAGCGCTTCGACGCGGGGACGGGCCCCATGCCCATGTACTTCGGATCCACGCCAGCGGAAGAAAACGCCTTGATCTTCGCCAGCGGCGTCAGGCCCAGTTCCTTTGCCTTGCGGGCCGAGGTGAGCAACACCGCTGCGGCGCCGTCGTTGATGCCCGAGGCATTGCCGGCGGTCACCGTTCCATCCTTCTTGAAGGCCGGCTTCAGGCCGCCGAGCGACTCGGCCGTGGTGCCGGCACGCGGGTACTCGTCGACGTTGAACAGGGTCGGCCCTTTGCGTCCCGGGACTTCGACCGTGACAATCTCGTCCGCGAACCGGCCGGCTTTAATTGCCGCCTCAGCCTTCTGCTGGCTCGCCGCGGCGAACTCGTCCTGCTCGGCGCGCGTGACCGCGTATTCCTCGGCAACGTTTTCGGCCGTGATCCCCATGTGGTACTGGTTGTAGACGTCCCACAGGCCGTCCACGATCATGGTGTCGATCATCTTGGCGTCGCCCATGCGCAAGCCGTCGCGCGAGCCGGGCAGCACGTGGTTCGACATGCTCATCGACTCCTGCCCGCCGGCGATCACGAAGTCGGAGTCGCCGTTCAGGATCGCCTGCGCGCCCAGCATCGCGGCCTTGAGGCCCGAGCCGCACACCTTGTTGATGGTCATCGCCGGGACCATGTGCGGCAGACCCGCCTTGATGGCCGCCTGGCGCGCCGCGTTCTGCCCCACGCCGGCGGTGAGCACCTGGCCCAGGATGACCTCCGAGATCAGGTCGGCCTTGACGCCGCTGCGCTCGAGCAGCTGGCGGATGACAATCGCACCCAGGTCCGAGGCCGGGACCCTGGCCAGCGCCCCGCTGAACTTTCCGATGGCGGTGCGCGCCGCACCGACGATGACGACTTCTTCCATGGTGATCCTCCTGCGAGCCACAAGTTGAACTGCTATTCGTTGAATTTCTCTTTGACGTAGCGGCCGGGCGCGGGCTCGATCGCCGTGTGCCGCCTGTTTCCCAATGACTTCGGGGCCTTCTTCTCGCCGCCCTTGTGGGCCGCGAGCCATTCCGACCAGACCGGCCACCAGCTTCCGGGGTGTTCGACCGCCTCCCCGAACCACGCATCGGCCTCGACCGGCAGCCCGCCGCCGGCTGCAGGCGCGGCCGTCCAGTAGCTCCGCTTCTTTTTTGCGGGCGGGTTGATCACCCCGGCGATGTGTCCGCTCGCGCCGAGCACGAACATCGCCTCGCCCCCCAGCAGGTGGACGGATCGATAGGCCGTCTTCCACGGGACGATGTGGTCTTCCCGCGAGCCGTAGACAAAGGCCGGCAGCGCGATCGTGCCCAGGTCCAAGGGAATCCCGCACACTGTCGCGGCCCCCGGCCGGCTGAGGCGGTTCTCGAGGTAGGTATTGCGCAGGTACCAGCAATACATCGGCCCCGGCAGGTTCGTCCCGTCCGAATTCCAGTAAAGCAGGTCGAACGCCACCGGCGTTTCGCCCTTGAGGTAGTTGTTCACCACATACGGCCAGATCAGGTCGTTTGCGCGCAGTGCGGAAAACACCAGCGCAAGCTCGGAGCCCGCCAGCAGCCCGCCCTTGCCGATCGACTGCTCCTTGGCCTGCGTGCCCTGCTCGTCGACGAAGGCGCCGATCTGGCCGGCGTCCGAGAAGTCGAGGAACGAGGTCAGGAACGTGACGCTTTCCACCGGCGTCTCGCCCCGGGCTTTCAGTACCGCCAGCGCCGTGCCGAGCAGGGTGCCGCCTACGCAGAACCCGAGCGCGTTGACCTTGTCGCTTCCCGCGATGTCCTGCGCGACGCCCAAGGCCTTGATCACCCCGGCCTCCACATAATCGTCCCAGGTCAGGTGGCCGAGGTCGGCCTTGACGTTGCGCCACGAAACCATGAAGACCGTATGCCCCTCGGCCACCGCGTACGCGACATAGGAGTTTTCCGGCTGCAGGTCGAGGATGTAAAACTTGTTGATGCACGGCGGCACCATCACCAGCGGGCGCTTCGCGACGCTCGGCGTGGTCGCCGAGTACTGGATCAACTGGAAGAGTTCGTTTTCAAACACCACTGCACCCGGCGTGGTCGCGAGGTTGCGGCCGACCTCAAAGGCCGATTCGTCCGTCTGGCTGATGTGGCCCTTGCCGGCATCGGCGATGAGGTTGGCAATGCCCCTCGAAATGCTCTCCCCATTCGTATCGAGCGCGAGCCTGACCGCCTCGGGATTGGTGGCGGCGAAATTCGCCGGGCAGCTTGCATCGATCCACTGGCGAACGGCGAACCGCAGCTTGTCCTTGGCATGCGCCTCGACCTGCGCAGACTCCACCAGTTCGTTCAGGTAGCCCGAGGCGAGCAGGTAGGACTGCTTCAGGTAGTCGAAATAGGGAACATCCCGCCACTCCGCCGCGGCAAAGCGCTTGTCGCCGCTGGGGGCCGCAGCGACGGCAGGCAGTGGCGCAGCACCGGCATCCCGCGACATCATCGCCATCCAAAGCCGCGATTGGCGTTCGGCATACTCGGCCTGCATCCTGGCAAGATGCGCCGGATCGACCGGCAGGGACGCGGCCCAGAAGGGCGGGCTTGCGGACAGCGGCGCAGGTCCTGCCGCGTTCGCGACAAGGCCCATCCATCCCTGGCCCATGGCGCTGCCCGCCTTCAGAATCGACGCGATCAGCGCGTCCGGCGACTCAAACTGGTTCTCCACGTCCCCACTCTTGTTTGTATGTGCGCGCCTTGCAACCAGGCGCGTCGATGACAGGCGCCACTTCCGAGGCGAGGATTCTGCGCCGCAGCATAGGCGCGGTCAACCCCGCTGGCCGGAAGGCTCAGGCAACGCCGCCGATGACCCATCGGGCAAGGGCGATCGACCCGACGCCGAGGGCGATCAGCACGGCCTGGGAAAGCGTCGAGCGAAGCTCCGTGCGCTTGTGCAGGCCCGGGATCAGGTCGGCGACGGCGACGTAGATCATGCTGGCCGCGACGATGCCCAGCAGGATCGGCACTGCTCCGGTGAAGGACTGCAGGGCGAAGTACCCGAGCACGCCGCCGACGAGCGAGGCCAGCGACGACACCATGTTCATCACCAGCGCGCGCGCCTTCGAATACCCGGAGTGCAAGAGGATCAGGAAGTCGCCGACTTCCTGCGGGATCTCATGCGCGAAGATGGCGATCGCGGTGATCACGCCCAGCTGGGTGCTTTCGAGGAACGCGGCCGCAATCAGCACGCCGTCGATGAAATTGTGCACGGTGTCGCCGACCAGGATCAGCATGCCGGAGCGGCCGTGGTCGTGCGCCTGCGCGTGATGGTCGTGCGCCTCGCAGTCCTCCGTGTGGCAGTGGCGCCACAGCACCAGCTTCTCGAGGATGAAGAACACGAAGATGCCGGCGAGGATGGTGAGCGCGGCCGTGTGCGCATTGACCCGCTCGAAAGCGTGCGGGATGACCTCGAGGAAGGCCGCGCCAAGCAGCGCCCCGATCGCGTACGAGACGAGCATCGGCACCCACGATGTGCGCACGGTCAGGGCGAACGCCGCCGCCAGGCCGACCGAGAGCAGTCCGCCGGCAAAGCAGGCGGCAACAATCCATGCGAGCGTCATGCTCTAGGGCTCTTCTGAAAGGGGGGCGATTATACGCGCCAGATGCAGCCGGCCATGCGCTCGGCGGCCTTGTCGCGCCGATAGGAGAAGAAAAGGGCGGATTCGGAGTACGTGCAATGCGTGCCGCCCTGCACCGCACCCACCCCCATCGCGGCCAGCCGCTGCCGCGCGACCGCGTACATGTCGAGGCGCCAGTGCCCCGGGCGGGTCGGCACGAACGCGGTCGCCGCGGTCCCGTCCGCGGCGAGGAACGCGGCACGCACCTCGTCACCGACTTCATAGGCCTGGGGACCGATCGTCGGCCCCAGGTAGGCGAGCACTTCAGGGCCGGGGACACCCATCGCTTCGATGGCCCGTTCGATCACACCGGAGCACAGCCCGCGCCAGCCCGCATGTGCAGCCGCAACCACGCTGCCGTCCCGTGCAGCCAGGAGCACAGGCATGCAATCGCCCGCCATCACCGCACAGACGACGCCCGGCTCGCGTGAAAAAGAGGCGTCCGCCTCCGGTGTCACGCCTGGGGACACCGCTGCGGCGTCGACCACGGCCGTGCCGTGGACCTGCCTGAGCCATACCGGATCGGTGGGCAGCACCGCCCCCAGGCGCCCTCTCACCGAAGCGGCCTTGACGTCGCCGAAGACCCGCGTGGTGACCAGGCTGCCCACACCGGTCGTGCCGGGCCACGAGGGAACGATGGTGTCAGGCAGGCTTTGCATTGCGGAACCTTTCGAGCAGGTCGCGGAAGTCTTCCGGTATCGGGGACTCCCAGTGTCGTACGCGCCCCGTGCGCGGGTGGACGAGTTCCAGGCGGGCGGCATGCAGCGCCTGCCGAGTGAAGCCGCCCAGGGGCAGCGATTTCGCGCCACGCCGGTACACGGGGTCGCCCACCAGCGGATGGCCGATCGACTGCAGGTGCACGCGGATCTGGTGGGTGCGCCCGCTCTCCAGCTTGCAGGCGACCAGCGTCGCCGCAGGGAACCGCTCGAGCACCTCGTAGGCCGTCCGGGCGGGCTTGCCGCGTTCGGTGACGGCCATGCGCGTGCGGCTGCGCGCATCGCGCCCGATCGGCGCATCGACCACCCCCTGCGATCCGCGCACCACGCCCCAGACGAGTGCGGTATAGGTGCGTCCCATGCTGCGATCCTGCAGCTGGCGTACGAGGCTGGTCTGCGCCGGCAGGGTCTTGGCGACGACCAGCAGGCCGCTGGTGTCCTTGTCGAGGCGATGCACGATCCCCGCGCGCGGCACGCCGGAGAGCGCCGTGGCGTGGGCCAGCAGGGCATTCATCAGCGTGAGGTCGGGGTTGCCCGCGCCCGGATGCACGACCAGCCCGGCGGGCTTGTCGATGACGAGGATGTCGGCATCCTCGTGCACGATCGACAGCGGCATCTTCTGAGCCAACGGGGACGTCCCGCCCGTGTCCGGAAGCACGAGTACCACCTGCTCGCCCCCTTCCACCGCACGCTTGCCTTCCGGGGACGCACCCTCCACCTTGAGCGCGCCGTCCTTGAGCCAGGCCTGCAGGCGGCTGCGGGAATATTGCGGGAACAGGCGAGCGAGGGCTTGGTCCAACCGGAGCCCGGCGCTTTCAGGCGGGATTGCGGCGCGCAGTTCCGCCCCGGATGCCGCCGCCGCGACGGGCGCCGTGCGTGCCGGGCCCGAAGTCGAACCGTTATAATGACGCGCGCTTCCTGATGAGGTCTTGGCCATGCGCCTTAGTTTACTTCCCCGCCTGCTCGCAGTCGCTGCACTTCTCGCAGCCGCGCTGATTACGGCCGGCTGCAGCGGCCTCGACGACAAGAAAGACGAAACCGTCGGCTGGTCCGCGAACAAGCTGTACAGCGAAGCCAAGGACGCCATGGGCAGCAAGGACTGGTCCAAGGCGGTCAAGTACCTTGAAAAACTCGAGTCCCGCTACCCCTACGGCCGTTTTGCGCAACAGGCGCAGCTCGAGATCGCGTACTGCTACTACAAGGAAAACGAGCGGGCCTCGGCGATCGCGGCGGCGGAACGCTTCATCAAGCTCCACCCCAACCACCCGAACGTCGACTACGCGTACTACCTCAAGGGCCTGGTGAACTTCAACGAGGACAGTGGGCTGTTCGCCCGGTTCTCGAGCCAGGACATGACCGAGCGCGACCCCAAGGGGGCCCGCGAGGCGTTCGTCAGCTTCAAGGACCTGGTGACGCGCTTCCCGGAATCGAAATACGCGCCGGACAGCGCGGCGCGCATGAAGTACCTCGTCAACGCGCTGGCACAAAACGAGGTCCACGTCGCCCGGTACTACATGAAGAGAAGCGGCTTTGTCGCAGCGGCGAACCGCGCGCAATTCGTAGTGGTGAACTACCCGCAGGCGCCCGCGGTCGAGGAAGCGGTGTTCATCATGGTCAAGGCTTACGACTCACTCGGCATGACCGAACTTCGCGACGGCGCAGACAAGGTGATGCGCACGAACTTCCCGCAGAGCAAATACCTGACCGGCAAGGGCCTCACCAAGGACGTGGCCTGGTGGCGCCTCTGGGACCCGGACTGGTAAGCAACAGCCCTATCCCGCCGTTCCCCCGACGGTAAGCCCGTCGATGCGCAGGGTCGGCTGGCCCACGCCCACCGGCACGCTCTGGCCGTCCTTGCCGCAGGTGCCCACGCCCGAGTCGAGTTGCATGTCGTTGCCGATCATCTTCACGCGGGTCAGCGCATCGGGCCCGTTGCCGATCAGTGTCGCGCCCTTGACCGGGTAAGTGACCTTGCCGTTCTCGATCATGTAGGCCTCGGAGGCGGAGAACACGAACTTGCCGTTGGTGATGTCGACCTGCCCGCCGCCGAAATTCACCGCGTAGAGGCCCTTCTTCACCGACCGCACGATCTCCGCGGGATCGTGCGAACCGCCGAGCATGTAGGTGTTGGTCATCCTCGGCATCGTCACGTGCGCGAAGGACTCGCGCCGGCCGTTGCCGGTGACGGGCATTTTCATCAGCCGCGCATTGAGGCTGTCCTGGATATAGCCGCGCAGCACCCCGTCCTCGATCAGCACGGTGCGCTGGGTGGGGTTGCCTTCGTCGTCCACCGACAAGGAACCCCGCCGGTCCGGGATAGTGCCGTCGTCGACGACCGTCACGCCGGGCGCAGCGACACGCTCCCCGATGCGGCCCGAGAACGCCGAGCTGCCCTTGCGGTTGAAGTCGCCTTCCAGCCCGTGGCCGATCGCCTCATGCAGCAGGATCCCGGGCCAGCCGGGTCCGAGCACGACGGTCATCGTCCCTGCGGGCGCAGCTTTCGCGGCAAGGTTGGTGACCGCCTGGTGGACCGCCTTGGCGGCGTAGTCGCGCAACAGCTCGTCGCTGAAGTATTCATAGCCCGTGCGCCCGCCGCCGCCCGCCGAGCCGGACTCGCGCTTGCCGTTCTCCTCGACAATCACCTGCACCGAGAGTCGAACGAGCGGGCGAACGTCAGCGGCCACGACGCCATCGGAGCGAACGACCAGCACGACCTCGTATTCGCCGCCCAGGCTGGCCATCACCTGGGTCACGCGCGGATCGACCTTCCTGCACAGCTGCTCGAGCTTTTCGAGCAGGCCGACCTTGGCTTGCGAGGACAGCGACCCGATCGGGTCGACCGGCTGGTAGAGCCGGGGCGCCGCGCTGCGCTTTGCGACCTTCGCGGACTTTGCACTGCCCGAGCGGCCGATGGCGCGGGTCGCGCGCGCAGCATCCTGCAAGGCGGTGAAGCTGATGTCGTCGGAATACGCGAACGCGGTCTTTTCGCCCGCGATGGCGCGCACGCCCACGCCCTGCTCGATATTGAAGCTGCCCGACTTGACGATCCCTTCCTCGAGACTCCAACCCTCGGAGCGCGTGTACTGGAAGTAAAGGTCCGCGTAGTCGATGCGATGCTCGGCCAGCGTGCCGAAGACCGGGCCGAGCTTGGCGAGGTCTAGGTCGTAGGGGGCCAGCAGCGACGCCTGCGCGGTAGCGAGGTGCGAATCCTGCATCATGGGTGCTTCAATGGTCTTGGTCATGGGATCCTGCGGTTATCGAGGGCCGGGAGGGATCCGCGGACCTCGGCGATGCGTTCATGGTCCAGGTCGGCGATCACCACCGCCTCCCCTTCAGGCTGCTCCGCCAGCACGTCCCCCCAGGGGCCCACGATCATCGTATGCCCATGGGTGCGCCGGCCGTTCGGGTGGGTGCCACCCTGCGCGGGCGCAACCACATAGCAAAGGTTCTCGACAGCCCTGGCGCGCAGCAGGAGTTCCCAGTGCGCCGCGCCCGTGGTCGCGGTAAACGCCGAAGGAACCAGCCACATATCTATGGGCTCTTTGGTGCGATACAACTCCGGGAAGCGGACATCATAGCAAACCGAAAGACCCAACCTCCCAAAAGGACTCTCGACGACAACCGGGGTATCGCCCGGCTGCATCGTGCGGGTTTCGTCGTAGCTTTCGCTGCCCTTCGTGAACGCGAACAGGTGGATCTTGTCGTAGCGGGCCACCCGCAGCCCTCCGGCATCGAACACCAGGCAGGCGCTGCGCACGCGCGCCGGGTCGTCGCACTCGACCGGGATCGTGCCGCCGACCAGCCAGACCTTGTTCCGGGCAGCCGCCTCGGACAGGAACGACTGGATCGGCCCTCCGCCACCGGGAGTCGAAGCATCCTTCTCGCGCACCTTGACCTTGTCGGTTTCATGGCGACCCAGGATGCAGAAGTACTCCGGCAATGCGACCAACTGCGCGCCCTCGGACGCCGCCTGCGCGATCAACCGGCCTGCGGCCGCCAGGTTGGTTTCCACCTGCGGCGCGGAAACCATCTGGATTGCAGCGACCCTCACCTTCACCGAAGCGGCTCCCCAGGCTCGGCAGCCGGCTCAACCGGGGTCACCGCAAGCTTTTCCACCTTCGGGTCGGCCCACTTGCCGGTGACCGAATACTCGAACGCGAAGATGTTCCCGATCGGGTTCTTCAGCAGCTTCTGCGCAATGAAAGTGGCCACGCCATAGAGCGGGTTGACCAGGCCCAGCAGCGTCGAAGCGCTGTCGCCCAGCGCCGGCAAGACACGGACTTTGAGGTCCTGCGTTTCGGCCGCGATATCTGCATCACCGTCGATATCGACCTCGGCCGCGGGCCCTCGCATCTTGAAGTCCCTGGTGTTGATCACGCCCTTCTCGATGTGCAGCGCGCTCGTGATGCGGTCGAACGCGAATCCTTTTGAGAACACGTCGCGAAAATCAAGCGCGATCCGCCTCGGCAGCATCTGCAGGCTCATCAGCGATACGAGCTTGCCGATGCCGGGCTCGATCTCGAGGAACTGCCCGTTCTCGGCCTCGAGCGACACCTGCCCGGCAAGGCTGGGGTAATGGATGTTCAGCGGGTCACCTGCCCAGGTCAGGGCGCCGGCCACTTTGGCGGTCCCGCCCTTCACGCTGTTGGGCGTCCCGACGCGGTCCAGGTACTTTCCCGCATCGTTGATGCTGAGGGTGAAATCGATCGACGTCCGCGAGTTGGCCCCAGTGATCCACAGGCCTTTGCCTGCAAGCGCAGCCTCGGGGTTCACGTTCGCAATCTTCTCGATCCGCCAGTTCGGCCCGTCCGGCTGCGCGACGATCTCGACCCGCCCCAATTGCCTGCCGCGGAAGTTGAAGCGCTCTGCAATCAGGTCCACCGCAGGCAGGTCTCCCGATCCGGCCGGCCGCGCGCCAGGGGTGTCTCCCGGCGGGGTGAAATGGGACAGCCGCGCGGTCAACTTTCCACGCCCTTCCATGCGGTACGCAATGTCCCCGGTCATCTCCTTGGCGGCGACGTTGGCCTGCCAGCCGAAGGCGTCCGCCCCGGCGCGCAACGCGACCACGTTGAGCCGCTTGCCGAACGCGTCCAGAGTGTCCAGCTTGAGCTCGACGGTGGACGAACTCGGCGGCGCATTTGCGGGGGCGGGTGCACCGCCGTCCGCGGCGGACAGCAATGGCAACCATGCATCCAGGTTGAGGCCGGGCAATGTCCCGGCAAGCACCAGGCCGTTACGTTCAGGCAACCGGGTCGCCTGGTTGAGACCGACCCCGGTGCGTTGGAGGACCATGGCGTCGCCCTCCTTGCGCCGCTGGAACTCGGCGTTGAGTATTTTCGCGAGCGATACGCTGATCCTGTCCCCGCCCTCGACAGTGGCAATGTCGACGCGCAGCGGCATCGACTCCTGCGCGCCCTTCGCAAGCGGTGCCGGCAGGTCGCTTGCGACCCCAATCAGCAGCGTCTCGAAGGAAACTCGCACCGAGCCGTTACTCACAAGCACGTTGGCCGTGTAGGGCGCCCCACCCGACAGGAATCGCCGCCACGGATGGTCGAACACCGGGCGCAGGCCCGCGACCGTGGCGTCCCCGCGGGCGGTAACAAGGACACCACCCTCCGTACGCGTGGCGCCCGACACGGCGACCGGGCCGCCGAACAGGACTCCCCGTACGTCACGAATTGCAATGCCACTGTCCGAGAATTCGACCCGGCCAGTCGTGCGCTCAATTTGCGGCAGGCGCGCATCCACAGTGAGATTGTTTGCGGTGAACTGATACTGGCCCGCCACCTTGGTCTTCGCAGGGTCGGCCAGCGGCAGGTCGAGCTTGAGCTTCAACTGGCCCCGCCCGGTCGCCTGCATCGCGTCGGTGGCCCCGGAAATCATGCGCCGCACCGGGGTCTGCTGGATATAGCGCAGGAAGTCAGCCGTGGGACCCTCTGCCTGACCGGCGATGCTCACCTGGCCGGCCTTGAGGTTGGGGATGGCGACGCGCACGCCTGACAGGTGCGCCCCGAAAATGGTGCCTTTGCGGCCCACGAATTCGGCTCGGTCCCGCTCGAACAGCAAGTCCGCGTCGATGCCTTCGATCTGCGGCCAGCCCGGCACGTAGTTGAGCGTGCCGTTGCGCACCCGGGCGGTCACCTGGAACTGTCCCTTGGCCGGGTTCAGGAACGGAAACTCCCGCAAGTCCCCGCGCAGGCGCAGCCGGACATCGTCCGAGGTCCCCGCCACGATCGCGTCTTCGAGCCAGTGGCGCAGCCCGGCGCTCAGGATCAGCGGCATGTAGCGCGGCACCTGCTTTGCGTCGGCCCTGGAGAGCTGCGCCGAAAGGTCGATGGTGCCGGGACCCTGACCTGTCCACGCGTAACTGCCAAACGCAGTCCCGGCAAGATCCCGGTTCGAGAACGCCAGGTTGGCGAGGCTGACCCGCAGCAGCGGTGATGCCGCATCCCCGGGCTTCGCCGATTCCCAGGCCACCTGGCCGGACAGCGTGTCGAGGGCCGTATGCGAATCGCTGAACAGCCGCGGCAGGTCAACCTCCGCGCCTTTTGCCGCAAGCTGCAGGACGCCTCGCGTTTCGCTGGCCTCCAGCGAACCGGAAATGCCCGCGAAGCCGGGAATGCGCCCCCAGGGCTTCATCCCCAGTCCCGCTACGCGCGTACGCGCCGTAAACGCCGCGGGGCGCGGCAGGTCACCGGTCCAGTCGAGGTGGGCGTCGAAGAGGCTGCCCTGCGGCGCAAGCTCACCGAGCAGATGGCGCACCTCCTCGTTGAGTGGGAGCGCACCGGCCACGCGCGCCAGCGGCGCGAATTCCAGGAGATTGGCTGTGAATACGCCGTGGGCCGGCTTCCCGGCCGGACGCTCGATCGACAGGCGCAGGCTCGTCGGCTGCATTTGCGCACCCTGCGTCTCCCGGAACTGCAACGCGCGCGTCGCGATCTCGAACCCGTCCGGCGTGTTCCGCCCGGACAGCCGTCCCTGCAGGCTGGATAACTGGAGCAGGGGCAGATCGGCGCCGAGCTGCGCTACAACATTCGACAGCGCCACATCGGCCGCCACGCGGCGCAGCTTGCCGGCCGCAAGCGTTGCCCACACGCGCAGCGCGCCCTCCCCCTGGCGCACGTCGACCGGATAGTCGAGCCAGGCACGCCAGGCAGACAGGTCGGTATTGCCTATTTCAGCAAACACGCGCCCGTTCCATGCACCCGGCTGCCCCACCGTCTGCCCCACAAGTTCAGCGCGCACCTCCACCGACGTACCCAGTTCGCGCGGCGGGGAGGCCGAAAATCCCGCGGCGTGCTCATCGCCGTCGTTCTCGAGGCGGAAGTTCAGGCGCGTGAGCTTCAGCGGGGCGGCGCCGCGCAGGTCGTCGAGCCACTCGACTTCGGCGTTGCGCACGACGATCTCGCGCTGGCCGAGGACCCAGTCGGAGAGCTTGCCGTCGCTCTTCTTGTCCGGGTCGATCAGCATGCCGGCAATCGCGATCCGGCCCTGCGCGTCGCGCCGTATCACGAGCTTGAGGTCATCCACTTCAAACGAGTGCAGGCGCAGGTCGAGGAAAATGAGCGAGCGCCAGGCGATGACATTCACGACGCTTGGCAGCGCCAGCGCTTCGCGCCCCCCGGCATCGAACAGGCGCACGTTGACCAGTTCCAGTTGCGGGCGCAGTCCACGCCAGTCGGCGCTGACCCGCTCCACCGTTACCTTCAACCCGATGGCTTTCGAGACCGCAGCGACAATCTGTGGGCGGTACTGCTCGACATCGGGCAGGACCCAGTAGCGCAAGACGAGGAACAGCGATGCCGCGAGGAAGAACAACGACCAGAGGAACACTTCCGCGGAACGCAGGAGGATCCTGCCCGCGCGCAGGGCGCGCCGGATGCCCGGCGGCCAGCCCGGTGGCTTGCCGCCCTCAGGAACTCCGCCCGGTTCGCCGCCTCCCAGTGCGCTGCCAGCCTTGCTGCCGTTCGCGTCTGTGTCCGACTGCGTTTGCATGGTGCTGCGCGTTGCCCCTATAGTTGCAAGAGCATTTTAACTGTAAACACCCGATCCGATTAGGAATTTCCTCCCATGAACCCGGCCACCGACGCGCTTTCTGCGCACCTGCGAAAGTCGCGTTACGCCGCCCGGTTGCTTGAGGCGGACCCTGCGCTCGCGGCGGAACTGGATGCGCTGGGCGGGCAGCCGTTCTCGCGGGCGGAGATGGACGCCACGCTGGCGTCGCTCGCCGAAGCCGACGAGGAGGCTGCCAAGCGCCACCTGCGCAGGCTGCGGCAACGTGTGCTGTTGCGGGTAATGGGGCGTGACCTCGCGGGGCTCGCGACACTGGCCGAGGTCTGCGCAACCATGAGCGACCTCGCTGAGGCGACGATCACCGCCGCGCAGGACTGTGCTGCGACACAACTGCACGCGCAATTCGGCACGCCGCGGGATGGCGCAGGCAGAGAACTGGAGCTTGTCGTCGTCGGCATGGGCAAGCTCGGCGGCCGGGAGCTGAATGTTTCCTCGGACATCGACCTCGTATTCGTCTATCCCGACGAGGGGCAGACCGACGGGCCGCGACCGCTGTCCGCCCACGAGTATTTCATTCGCCTCGGCCGCAGGATCATTGCGCTGCTCAACGAACAGACCGGCGACGGGTTTGTGTTCCGCGTGGACATGCGCCTTCGGCCGGACGGCGACGCAGGAGCCCTGGCCATCGGCTTCGACGCCCTGGAGAGTTATTTCGTGTCGCACGGCCGCGAGTGGGAGCGCTACGCCTGGATCAAGGCGCGGGCACTGAGCGGGGGCCGCCACGCGGAACTCGAAGCCATCCGCCGTCCCTTCGTGTTTCGCAAGTATCTCGACTACGCAACGCTGGCGGCCATGCGCGCCCTGCATGCCGAAGTGCGCCGCGAAGTCCTGCGGCGTGACCTCGCCGACAACATCAAGCTCGGCCCCGGCGGGATCCGCGAAATCGAGTTCGTGGCCCAGGCGCTGCAACTCATCCGCGGCGGACGGGACAAGGCGCTGGCCGTGCGACCGACCCTTGAAGTCCTTCCGCTGCTGGCCGAAAAGCGCCTGCTGACCGACGAGGCCGCAAAGGACCTGGCAAGCGCATATGTGTTCCTGCGCAACCTCGAACACCGGCTTCAGTACCTGGATGACGCACAGACCCACAAACTGCCCGGCGACGATGCCGACCGGGCCCTGGTCGCGTCCCTCTGCGGGTTTGCAGACTGGGACGCCTGCGCCGAAAAAATCCAGGCGGTGCGCGCCTCGGTTGCCGCGCACTTCAACGCCGTCTTTGCACAGTCCTCGGAACCCCCCTCGGCCTTCGACGCGGTCTGGCAGGATGACGTTCAGGACACGGCACGCATTCTCGCAGGGCAGGGTTACAAAGACCCCCAGGCGACCGCCGATCGCCTGCTCGCCATGCGCACAAGCCAGAAATACCGCACCTTGCCGAATGAGTCGCGATCGAGAGTCGACGCCCTGGTGCCACGGCTGGCCGCTGCGGCAGTAAACACGCCGCACCCGGATGCGACCCTGGTGCGCGGCCTGACCCTCATCGAGGCGATTGCCCGGCGCGCCTCCTATCTCGCGCTGCTTGCGGAGCACCGTGAAGCTCTCGGTCGCGTCGCCCGCCTGATCGGCGCCGCGAGTTGGGCCGCGGACTTCATCACCCTCCACCCGCTGCTGCTCGACGAACTGCTCGATGACCGGATGCTGTATGCCGAACCCGACTGGCCGGCGTTCAGCCTGGAGCTGGCCGCGCAGCTTGCCGTCTTCGACGGCGACGTAGAGCGCCAGATGAATGTGCTGCGCGAAGCCCACCAGTCGCAGGTGTTCCGCCTGCTCGCGAAGGACCTCGCCGGCCTGCTGAGCGTGGAGCGGCTGGCCGACCACCTTTCCGCGCTCGCGGACGTGCTCCTCGACCAGACGCTCGCGCTCTGCTGGGGCCAGCTGCGCGGGAGGCATGTCGAGACCCCTCCGAAATTCGCGGTGATCGCGTACGGCAAGCTTGGCGGCAAGGAACTCGGCTATGCGTCGGACCTCGACATCATCTTCATCTACGACGACCCGGATCCGGCCGCGGCCGAGGTTTACGCCCGCCTCGCGCAACGCCTGAACACCTGGCTGACCAGCCGTACCTCGGCCGGGCAGTTGTTCGATACCGACCTCCGCCTGCGCCCGAGCGGCGCCAGCGGCCTGCTGGTGTCCTCGATCGAAAGCTTCACCGGCTACCAGGACAGCGACGCCTGGGTTTGGGAACACCAGGCGCTGACGCGGGCGCGCTTCTGCGCGGGCGACAGCGGCGTCGGCAAAGCATTCGAGGCCGTGCGCGAACGCATCCTGCGGCGCCAGCGGAACGTGGCCGCCCTCGCCGCGGAAGTGCTTTCGATGCGGGTAAAAATGCATGCCGCGCACCCGAACGACAGCGGGCTGTTCGATATCAAGCACGATGCCGGCGGCATGATAGACATCGAGTTCATGGTGCAGTTCCTGGTGCTCGCGCATGCTCACCAGCATCCGAAGCTGGTGGAAAACCTGGGCAATATCGCCCTGCTGGACATGGCAGCCAGACTCGGCCTGGTGCCGCCGGACCTGGCGACGGGCGCGAGCGATGCCTACCGGGAATTCCGTCGGCTGCAGCATGCCCTGCGACTGAATGGCGCCAAGTACGCGCGGGTCGCGCCGGAACTCGCCGCGGACCACGCCGGCACGGTGCGGCGGATATGGGAACTGGTGTTCGCCCCCGACTCCGCTAAAATACCTCCTTTAAGCTGAAACCGGAGTTGCACCATGTCGATGGCCGACCGAGACGGATACATCTGGTACGACGGCAAGCTCGTGCCATGGCGTTCCGCCACCACGCACGTTCTCACCCACTCGCTGCATTACGGGCTGGCCGTATTCGAGGGCGTGCGCGCGTACAAGACGGTCAGCGGCACGGCGATCTACCGGCTGAAGGAACACACCGAGCGCCTCTTCAACTCGGCGCACATCTACATGATGAAGATCCCGTACACACCCGAGCAGCTGATGGAAGCGCAGAAGGAAGTCGTGCGCGCCAACAAGCTCGAGTCGTGCTACCTGCGCCCGATCGCGTTCTACGGTTCTGAAAAGATGGGCGTATCCCCCAAGGGCGCGAGCGTCCATGTGGCGATCGCCGCCTGGCCCTGGGGCGCCTATCTGGGCGCCGACGGCCTGGAGAAGGGCATCCGCGTGAAGACTTCGTCCTTTGCGCGCCACCACGTCAACGTTTCGATGTGCCGCGCGAAGTACTCGGGCACCTACGCCAACTCGATCCTCGCCAACCAGGAGGCGATCGACCACGGCTACGACGAGGGCCTGCTCCTCGACGTGGACGGGTTCGTTGCCGAAGGCGCCGGCGAGAACATCTTCATGGTGAAGAACGGCAAGATCTACGAACCGGAACTCACCAGCGCGCTGATGGGCATCACCCGCGACAGCGTGATCCAGCTCGCAGCCGAGCGCGGCTACACGGTGACGGCGCGCCGCATCACGCGCGACGACCTCTATATCGCCGATGAGCTGTTCTTCACCGGCACCGCCGCCGAAGTGACGCCCATCCGCGAGGTGGACGGCCGCCAGATCGGCGCCGGCAAGCGCGGCCCGGTGACGACCAAGCTGCAGAAGGCGTTCTTCAACCTGGTACAGGGCAAGGACAAGAAGCACCAGTCCTGGCTCACGCCGGTGAAGGCGTCGAAAGTGGCCAAGAAGCCTGCAAAGAAGAAGTAACCGCCATGGCCGATCCGAGGGAAGTCGAAGTCGGGGCGCAGGACCTGCCGTTGCACTGCCCCACGGCAAGCGCACCACTGTGGAGCCGCCACCCGCGCGTTTTCCTCGACGTGGCCGCGACAGGCCATGCCCTGTGCCCGTACTGCGGCACGCAGTACGTGTTCAAAGGCGCGGCCCCGAAGGGGCACTGACCTGCCCCGCGCCCTCGTCGTCGCGCCCAACTGGATCGGCGACGCGCTGATGGCGCAGCCGATGCTCGCCCTGCTGCTGCAGCGGGTGGCCGGCCTCAAGATCGATGTCCTGGCACCGAAGTGGGTGCTGCCGCTGCTGCAGCGGATGCCCGAAGTCAGCGAGGCCATCGACAGCCCGTTCCTCCACGGGGAACTCAACCTGCGCGAAAGATGGCGCCTCGGCCGCAGCCTCTCGTCTCGCGGCTACTCGCAGGCCATCGTCCTGCCCAATACCCTGAAGAGCGCACTCGTTCCGTTCTTCGCCGACATCCCCCTGCGCGCGGGTTACATCGGCGAGTCGCGCTACGGGCTGCTCAACATCCGCCACAGGCTCGACCGGAAGGATCCTCCCGCGATGGTTGAGCGGTATCTCGCGCTTGCAGCCGCCCCCGGCGAACCGATCGCGCAGCCGCCCGAAGTCCGCCTGACCCTGTCCGGCGCAAACCTCGCGCGAACGCTGGCGCACCTTTCGCTGCAGCCGCCTTCGGACATGCATCCCGTAGCAGTGCTGTGCCCCGGCGCCGAGTACGGACCGGCCAAGCGCTGGCCCGCGGAACACTACGCAGAACTTGCGACCATGCTCGGTTCGGCCGGGTTCTCGGTGTGGGTCATGGGGTCTGCCGCCGACCGCCCGGTCGGCGAGGCGATCCTGTCCGCGCGTCCGGGCTGCGCGACCAACCTTTGCGGCCTGACCGACCTTGCGAGCGCGATCGACCTGATCGGCGTGGCACACGTTGTCGTCAGCAACGATTCCGGCCTGATGCATATTGCGGCCTCGCTCCAGCGGCCCCTGGTGGCCTTGTTCGGGTCTTCGAGCCCGGCACACACGCCGCCGCGCTCCAAGCTCGCGCGCATCCAGACCCTGTCGCTTGAATGCAGCCCGTGCTTTGCCCGCGAGTGCCCGCTCGGCCACTTCCGCTGCATGCGCGACCTGTCGCCGGGCCGGGTATTCGGCGAGGCGCTCGCTGCCGCAGGCAAGGATCGCTAGAATTGCCGCCCTGACGCGCACAGCCTCTCGCACACCGATGAGAACGACCGCCTTCCCCACCCCGCAGGACGCCGAGAACGCCTTCTACGATGCGCTCGAGCGCGCCGACCTCGAGGCGATGATGGCGGTATGGGCCGAGGACGAGGAAATCGTCTGTGTTCATCCGACCGGCCCGCGACTGGCGGGGCATGAGCAGGTGCGCGAAAGCTGGCGGCAGATCTTTGCTGGCGGTGGCGGCGTCCGGATCAACGTCACGCAGGTTGTCGCGACCGAGGCAGTGATGGTCGCCATCCACAGCGTCCATGAGAACGCCCCAGCGCCCGCTGGAAAGCGTCCCGGTGCAAGCGTCGCGGCGACCAACATCTACCTGCACACCGCCGCAGGCTGGCGCATGATCCTGCATCATGCCTCGCACGTGCCCGGCCAACCCGAGGCGGTGCGTGAAAGTGCTGCCCCCAAGATCCTGCATTGAGCCTGCGGCGTTGAGGTCCTACATCGCGCCGCGCTGGCTGCCCGGCGGCCATGCGCAAACCATCTTCGCCGCCCTCAGCCCGCCGCCCGCTGTCGAATTCACGCGCGAACGGTGGGATACGCCGGACGGCGACTTCATCGACCTGGACTGGGCGGGACCGCCGGACGCAACGCGCCTTCTCGTGCTGTTCCACGGCCTCGAAGGAAGCTCGAACAGCCACTATGCGCGGGCCATCGTCCGCAGCGCGCGCGCCGAGGGCTGGCGTTGCGTGGTGCCCCACTTCCGTGGATGTTCAGGCGAATTGAACCGCCTGCCGCGGGCCTACCATTCGGGCGATTCGGCGGAAATCGACTGGATCCTGCGGCGCCTCAAGGCAGGCAGCCCATCCGCCGAAATCTATGCTGTGGGCGTCTCGCTCGGTGGAAACGCGCTGCTCAAGTGGCTGGGGGAGCGTGCGGAGGATGCGGTGCAGGTTGTTGCGCATGCCGCATCCATCTCTGCGCCGATCGACCTGGCCGCCGCAGGACGCGCCCTCGGCAGCGGTTTCAACATGATTTATACGCGCATGTTCCTCGACACCCTGAAGCGCAAGGCCGCGGCCAAGCTCGCCCAGTTTCCCGGCAGCTTCGACGGCAAGGCCATGCGTGCCTCGCGGACCCTTTACGACTTCGACAACGCCGTGACCGCCCCGCTGCACGGCTTTCGCGACACGGACGACTACTGGGCCCGAGCAAGCAGCTGGCCGCTCCTCGGGGGCGTGCGCGTGCCGACGCTGGTGCTCAATGCGCGGAACGATCCCTTCCTTCCCGAGGCAGTGCTGGCGCGCACTCGCAACGCCGCAAAGCACGTAACATTGGAGTTCCCCGCGACCGGCGGGCACGTGGGGTTCCTGTCCTGCCCGTTTCCCGGTCGGCACGGATGGCTCGCCACACGCATCCTTGATTTCCCAGCCAACAGGCCCTTTCCATGACGACTTCAGTCCCAGCAGAAATATTTCGCGCCTATGACATTCGCGGCATCGTCGGCGCCACGCTCACTGCGCAGGTGGTGCGTGCGATAGGCCAGGCACTGGGTACGCTCGCGCTCGAAGCCGGAGGCACGACGATTGCCATCGGCCGCGACGGTCGCCTGTCCGGACCGGAACTGTCGGCGGCGCTCGCCGAGGGCATCGCGGCAAGCGGCGCGAACGTTATCGATATCGGCATGGTGCCCACGCCGGTCACTTACTTCGCGGCCTACCACCTCGGGTGCGGCAGCGCGGTCATGCTCACCGGCAGCCACAATCCGCCGGATTACAACGGCATCAAGATGGTGATCGCCGGCAGCACGCTCGCCGGCGAGGCGATCCAGGAACTCAGGCGGCGCATTGAATCCGGGCGCGTGGCGAAGGGCGCCGGGCGCATCGAACACCGTGAGATCGCGGACGCCTACCTGGAGCGGGTTGTGGGTGACGTGAAGCTCGCCCGGCCGATGAAGATCGCGATCGATTGCGGCAACGGCGTGACGGGCGACATTGCGCCACGGCTCTTCCGGCAACTCGGCTGCGAAGTCACCGCGCTGTATTCGGAAATCGACGGGCGCTTTCCCAACCACCACCCCGACCCTTCCCAGCCGAAGAACCTCGCGGACCTCGTTGCGCTGCTCGCAGACTCGGACGCGGAGCTGGGCCTCGCCTTCGACGGCGACGGCGACCGCCTCGGCGTGGTCACCAAGGACGGGAAGATCATCTACCCGGACCGGCAGCTGATGCTCTACGCGAAGGACGTGCTCGCGCGCAACCCAGGCGCGACCATCATTTACGACGTGAAGTGCACGCGCCTGCTCGAGCCCTGGATCGAGTCGCACGGCGGCGTTCCGCTGATCTGGAAAACGGGGCATTCGTTCGTCAAGGCGAAGCTCAAGGAAACCGGCGCGCCGCTCGCAGGCGAGATGTCCGGCCACACGTTCTTCAAGGAGCGCTGGTACGGGTTCGACGATGCGCTCTATGTCGGCGCACGACTGCTGGAGATCGTTTCGCGCGAGCGCGACCCGAGCGCGCTCCTGAATGCGCTGCCGGACTCCCCCTCCACGCCGGAGTTGAACTGGAAGCTGGCGGAGGGCGAGCCGCACGCCCTGATCGAAAAGCTGCAGGCCTCCGCGCCGTTCCCCAACGCCGAGCGGATCCTTGCGATAGATGGGGTGCGGGCCGAATATGCCGACGGGTTCGGCCTGGCGCGTGCATCGAACACCACGCCGGTGATCGTGCTGCGCTTCGAGGCGGACACCGCCCAAGCCCTGGAGAGGATCCAGGGCGAATTCCGCTCAGCCCTTCAGCAGCTCAAGCCGGGGTCACCGCTGCCGTTCTGAGTTCGCGCCGGAAGCGGTTGAGCTCCTGCAGCGTCTTGATCGGCCGGCCGAAGAGCTTCGACAGGTTGACCAGGATCATGTCGACAACCTTGGTTTCCCAGGTCTTGTCGAAGCGGATCTGTTCGTCGAGCCAATGCTCGAGCCAGCCGGGGTCGGGCAACTTGGACTGCACCGTGTCTTCGGGATACAGCGACTGGTTCACGTGCAGGTTGGTCGGGTGCAGCGGCTTGCTGGACCGACCCGCCGATGCCATCAGCAGCCCGATCTTGGCGAATGCCGCCTTGACGTCGTCTCCGCCCGCCTCCAGCGCCTTCTTCATGTATCGCAGGTATGCGCCCCCGTGCCGCGCCTCGTCCCTCGAGATGAGGTCGTAGATCTTCTTGATCACGGGTTCGGTGTGCCACTCTCCGGCGCAGCGGTACCAGTGGTTCAGGCGGATCTCGCCGCAGAAATGCATCATCAGCGTCTCCAGGGGCGGCGCCGGGTCAAACGTAAACCTCACCGCGTGGAGTTCCTCTTCAGTCGGCGCCAAGTCCGGCCGAAAGCGGCGCAGGTATTCGATCAGCACCAGGGCGTGCTTCTGCTCCTCGAAGAACCAGACCGACATGAACGCCGAGAAATCGCTGTCCTCGCGGTTGTCGCGCAGGAACATCTCGGTGGCCGGCAGCGCCGCCCATTCCGTGATCGCGTTCATCTTGATCGTCAGGGCCTGCTCGTCCGAGAGCTTCCCGGTGTCGAAATCCGCCCAGGGGACATCGTGGTCCAGGTTCCACCGGACGCGCTCGAGTGCCTTGAACAATTCGGGGTAGAGCATCTTCACTGCCATGGTCGTTCCTGAGTCCAAACCGCCTGATTCTCCATTCTACCCGCCGCGGGCGCGCCAATCGGACAATGCAGGGGCGATCTCTCGCAGCCCCGAAAGTCGCAGCACCCCTTCAGGAATCCGCCGCACTTGGGCCACGCCGGCGCCACCGCACCACAGGGTCGTTTCCGGAGGCAACGCGCTGCGCAGTTGGCTCAACCCCTCCGCTGCCTGGTTCGCCGGGAACTGCCCGCTGAACGACAGGGCGACAATGTCGACCGCCTTGGCCTTCGCGGCCTCAACCACGTCCGCCGCGGGCGTCTGCGGACCCAGCGACACGCATTCGGCCCCTTCAAGGGTAAGGACGGCCTCGGCCATCAGGATGCCCATCTCGTGCGGCTCGGACGGCAGGGTGGTCAGCAAAACCCTGGGGGTACCGCCTGCTCCAGAGCCCTGCTCAATGGCGGTGCGCAGAATCCCTTGGAGCATTTCCGTGAAGAGATGCTCCTCGAACACCTTGAGCTCGCCCCGAATCCACGTCTCTCCGACCAGGGCTATGAGAGGGGCTGCGGTTTCCGTGACGAACCGGAACAGGCCGTCGCGCATCAGCGACTGCGCAAGTTCCTTGCGCAGTTCAATCGTCTGGTGGGTACGGAGGAGGTATAGAGCAAGGTCCTGGGATGCGGTCAGCGGCGGCCCCTCTCCCCCGGAAGAGAGGGCCTGAAGCTCTGCGACCGGCAATCCGAGGATCCGGCTCGGGCGCATCCCCTTGTCGAGAAGGCGACGCACCACCTTCAGTTTTGCCACCTCAACGTCCGAATATTCGCGATCCCCGAAGCTGTTGCGCTGCGGGACCGGAAACCCATAACGGCGTTCCCATACCCGGAGTTGGTCTTTCGATAGCCCGGTCTCCCGCTCGACCTCGGCAATGCCCAGCGCTCGTGTGCTCAGAAAGACCCCATTATCGAAGTGTTTTTGTCCAAGACAAATAGTTGACAAGACGCATATTAGCAAGGATTATGCACATTAATTAACTATTTGACTAGGACAACATGTTTACAGACCTGCTTATTGCGGGATTGATGGTCGCTTTGGCGCCGGACGTTCCCGCCCCGAGCCCGGCCAAGACGGCGGCCCCTGAACAGCGTTCGGAAGCGCCTGCCGGGCAAGCACACTGCGCGCAAGGGGGCAGCGCCGGATCGAGCGCAGCGCTGCTCGAGGCGCATGCGACCTATGCAGCGCTGTATCCATTCTCGTTGGCACGCCAAGGTGGCGGCAGCGCCACGCCGGCCGGCTCGAAGGCCAAGGCGGCTGACGGATGCAAATCCTGAGCATGCTTCGCATCCTTAGGACGACAGCTTTGGGTGCCCTCTTTGCGCTTGCCTTTGCGCCCTTGGCAAACGCCGCAGGAGTCTGCAGCGGGGTGCTCGACCGCACCATGACCGCCATTGACGACCAGTCGCGCTCCCTGTGCGACTACGCAGGCAAGGTCGTTCTGATCGTCAATACGGCAAGAAGCCCAGCTCGCGGCCCGGTAGCGGCCGGCAGCCCCCCAATTCGAACCCTCCCCAGGAACCCACCGTGAACGCCCCAGACAAGATATTCATGGCCGACGTACAGGCCAGCGCCGATTCCCGCAACGTCGCCATCGACGACGTTGGCATCAAGGGGCTGCGCTACCCGCTTTGCGTCGCCGGACGGGACGGCTTGCAGCATACCGTCGCTGAAATCGACCTCATGGTCGGACTCGAACCCGAGGTCAAGGGAACGCACATGTCGCGATTCGTCGAGTTGATCGACGCATGGAAAGCGCCGCTCGATGCCTCCAGCCTCGCGGCCCTGGCGCAAGCCATGACCGCGCGCCTTGGCGCAGAGCGAGGGACCATCGACATGCGCTTTCCCTACTTCATCCGCAAGCAGGCGCCGGTCTCCGGCGTCGAAAGCCTGCTCGATTACCAGGCGCGCGCGCGCGTCAGTACCGGCCCGGAAGGCACGCAGGTCCAGCTTTCGCTCATGGCCCCTGTCACGAGCCTGTGCCCGTGCTCCAAGGAAATCTCCGAATACGGCGCCCACAACCAGCGCTCCCACGTCACCATCGAGGGGACGGTCAGCCCGGACGCGGCAGGATTCGGGTTCGAAGACCTGGCCCGCATCGCGGAGAGCGCAGCGTCTTGCGAGATCTACGGGCTGCTGAAGCGCCCCGACGAGAAATACGTTACCGAGCGAGCCTACGACAACCCGAAGTTTGTCGAGGACCTTGTGCGCGATATCGCACTGACGCTTGCCGCGCACCCGTCCATCCTCGCCTATGTTGTCGAAGCCGAAAACTTCGAGTCCATCCACAACCATTCGGCGTATGCGCGCATAGCACGCCGGAAGTAGCGGCCCGCACCCCTCCGCTTAAAAGGTCTCAATGCGAATTGCAGTCGTCGGTTCAGGCATTTCGGGTCTCGCTGCGGCGTGGCTGCTGGCGCGCGACCATGCCGTCACGCTCTACGAGGCGGGCGACTACCTCGGCGGCCACACGCATACCGTCGATGTAACCCTCGATGGGGCAACGCATGGCGTGGACACGGGATTCCTCGTCTTCAATCGCGCCACCTACCCCAACCTCGTGCCCATGCTGGAGTGGCTCGGCATTCCCGTCGCGCCGAGCGAAATGACCTTCAGCCTTGCGCTCCAGGACCCGGCCATCGAGTGGGCGGGAACCAGCCTCGGCAGCCTGTTTGCGCAGCGCTCGAATCTCGTTCGCCCGGGATTCCTGCGCATGCTGAGGGACCTGCTGCGCTTCAATCGCGAAGCTGCGGCGAGCGCCGCCCGAGTGGACGCCGGCACCCCGGCGACCGGCATCTCAATCGGCGAGTTCCTGTCCGCCGGCCGCTACAGCGCCGAGTTCCGCGACTGGTACCTGATGCCGATGGCCGCCGCCATCTGGTCCTGCCCGACGCGCACGATGCTGGAGTTTCCCTACGCTTCGTTTGTTCGCTTCTTCCGTAACCACGGACTGCTGAAGCTGGTCGACCGTCCGCAGTGGCACACGGTGGCCGGTGGCGCGCGCCAGTATGTGGACAAGCTCGCGTCTGCGCTGCATGACATTCGCCTGCGCACCCCCGTGGTCTCGGCACGGCGCGACGCTCAGGGCGTCGATGTAGTGAGCCTCTCGTCCGGGACACACCGGACAGAGCGCTTCGATGCGCTGGTCCTCGGCTGCCACAGCGACCAGGCGCTGCGCATCCTGGGAGAGGGGGCGACGACGGAGGAAAGCGCGCTCCTCGGAGCGATCCCGTACCAGCACAACCGTGCGCTATTGCATACCGACGCTTCGCTGCTGCCGGCCAATCGCCGCGTATGGTCCGCGTGGAATTACGCTGCCGGCCGGGACACTCCCGACGGCCGCCCGGTCAGCGTTCATTACCTCATCAACCGGCTGCAGCCCTTGCCGTTCAGGCAACCGGTCATCGTTACGCTGAACCCCTTCCGCGAGCCGGATCCGTCGACCGTGATCGGTGAGTACGACTATGAGCACCCGGTATTCGGCGCAGGCGCCGATGCGGCCCAGGCGAGGCTGCCCTCGATCCAGGGCCTCAATCACACCTGGTACTGTGGCGCATGGACGCGGTACGGCTTCCATGAGGACGGTCTCGCATCCGCGGTGAGCGTGGCCCACCGCCTGGGCATTGAAGCGCCCTGGGTTCGTCCGTCGGCGCCCGATGCGCTGAAACTGGCTGCCTGACCGAGCGATGGCCGCCGAACTGCTCCTTGGAAACGTAACGCATCACCGGCTTCGCCCGGTGGAGCATCGCTTCGCCTACCGCCTGTTCTTCCTGCGCCTGCCGCTCACTGCACTTGAAGCCACACCGAACGCCCTGTTCTCCGTCAACCGGTTCAACGTCGCGAGCTTCCATTACCGCGACCATGGCGCGCGCGACGGGACGCATCCGCTCGGATGGATCCGGGCACTGCTGCACCGGGAGGGGCTCGCGGTGGCCGATGGCGAAGTCTGGCTGCAGTGTTTTCCCAGGATCCTCGGATATGTGTTCAACCCGGTGAGTTTCTGGTTCTGCCACTCGAGCGACGGCAGCCTGCGCGCCATCCTTGCCGAAGTCAGCAATACCTTCGGGGAGTACCACTCCTACCTCCTTGCGCATGCGGATGGCCGGCCGATCGAGGACGCAGAATCGCTCACTGCCCGCAAGGCCTTCCACGTCTCGCCTTTCTTTCCGGTGTCCGGCAGATATGCCTTCCGTTTCGTAACCACCGGCGACACCCGAATGGCGCGAATCGACTACCTCGATGAAGCCGGCCCGCTGCTCCTCACCAGTATCTCAGGCCGGGGCAGGCCGCTCACTGCGGGGCGCGTGCTTGGCGCTTTCGCAGCGCACCCTCTGATGACGCTCGGCATCATGGCGCGCATCCACTGGCAGGCGCTGCGTCTGTGGGCCAAGCGCATTCCCTTCATTTCCAAACCCGTGCCTCCCTTGGAGGACGTATCCCGATGAACACGACGACTTCGAGCATTGGCGCCAAAGGCGCTCCGCCTTCGCACAGGAAAGGCATTCCGCTCGCCGCCCGGCTCGCACTGCGATTCCTGGAGCGCTTGGACACCGGACGCCTGCATGTGGAATTGCCCTCGGGGTTGCGCCTCGCCTTCGGGCCCGGCGGCACCGAGGCGGAGATCGTCTTCCACGACTGGGGCGCTTTCGGCCGGATCCTCCGCGACGGCGATATCGGGTTCGCCGAGGGCTTCCTCGAACAGCAGTGGCACACCCCCGATCTTCCGGGGCTGCTCATCCTGCTCGCCGCGAACCGCAAGGCGCTCGACGCCCCGTTGTACGGGAGCCTTGCGGGACGGCTGATCCACAGGATTGCACACGCGTTGCGCTCCAACACGCGGGCCGGCAGCCGCCGCAACATCGCTGCGCACTACGACCTCGGCAACGATTTCTACTCGCTTTGGCTCGACCCCGGGATGACTTATTCGAGCGCCCTGTTCGAGAACCCCGGGCAGACGCTTGAATCCGCACAGCGCGCGAAGTACCAACGCATCCTCGATCGAATTGCGCCTGCTCCCGGGTCGCACATCCTGGAAATCGGCGCCGGGTGGGGCGGATTCGCTGAACTGGCCGCCGCGGAGAAATGCCGCGTGACCGGCCTGACGCTTTCGCGCGAGCAGCTCCAATACGCGCGCAATCGCCTGGCTTCGCTGGGCTACGCCGACCAGACGGCAATTGAACTTCGCGACTACCGCGACGAGACCGGGACTTACGACGCCGTGGTGTCCATCGAGATGTTCGAGGCGGTCGGAGAGCGCTGGTGGCCGGCCTACTTCGGCAAGGTCGCCGCCGCCCTGCGTCCGGGAGGCAAGGCCGTCATCCAGTCCATCGTGATCGACGACTCGCTGTTCGAGCGCTACCGCAAAGGCAGCGATTTCATCCAGCAGTACATCTTCCCCGGCGGCATGCTCGCCAGCCCGACGCGATTCCGGACGCTGGCGCGGGAAGCCGGGTTCGAGATCACGGACGAGTTTCGCTTCGGGCCGGACTATGGCCGCACGCTCGCCCTGTGGCGTGAACAGTTCCTTGCAAAGGCGGACCCGGTGCGCGCCCTTGGGTTCGACGAGCGATTCATGCGCATGTGGGAGTTCTACTTTGCCTACTGCGAGGCGGGATTTGCCAGCGGTTCCACCGACGTCATGCAATTCACGCTGGTGAAGAAATGATACGGACTGCCGCGCTGCTCCTGGCCGCGGCACTGTCCTGCCCGGCGCTGGCGCAGGAGTCGCTGCCCACCACCGTCTCGGCAGAAGCCCCCGGGCTCACGGTACGCGGCACGGGAACCTTCCGCTGGCTGGGGCTCGAAATCTATACCGCCACGCTCTGGACACGCGGCACGCCGCCGGACTTTGACCGCCCGTTTGCGCTGACCCTGCGCTACGCGCGAACCATCAAGGGATCGGCCATCGCAGCACGCTCGGTGGAGGAGATTGAAAGGCTCGGCATTGCGTCGCCAGAGCAACTGCGCGCCTGGGGTGCGGCAATGAACACCCTGTTCCCGGAAGTGTCGAAAGGCGCCACCCTTACCGGCTTGAATGTCCCCGGCAAGGGTGCGAGGTTCTTCCACGACGGCCGCCCCCTCGGTGAGATTGCCGGCGCGGAGTTCGCACGTGCATTCTTTTCGATCTGGCTCGATCCGCAATCCAGCGCCCCGGCCTTGCGCTCCGCGCTCCTAGGCGAAGGCTGAAAGGCTTCCCGATGTCCGCGCACCGGCTTGGGACAGGCGGCCTCGCCGGCTACGGCATCCTGGCACTGCCCCTGGCAATCGCGGCGCTGCCCGTCTACGTTCACCTGCCCAACCTCTATGGCGGTGTGCTCGGCCTGAACCTGGCCGTGCTGGGCGCAGTCTTGCTCTGCGCAAGGCTCGCCGATGCGATGGTCGATCCGTTGCTCGGCGCACTGAACGACCGGCTGCAGTTCCCGCGCCTGGCAATCGTGCTCGGGATGTCCATGCTTGCCGCCGGCACGCTGATGGCCTTCAACCCTCCTGCGAACGGCTTGCCGTTGTGGCTCTGGCTTGGCTGCGCACTGGTTCCGGTCTATCTCGGCTACAGCCTGGTCTCGGTGAGCTACCTCGCATGGGGTGCGCTGCTAGGCGACACCCCTGAGGAACGGACGCGAGTGGCCGCGTTCCGGGAGGCGTTCGGCATTGCCGGTGTGGTTCTCGCAAGCGTCCTGCCCGCGTTCCTCGGCGCAACCTTGGAGGAGGGACTTTCGCGCTTCAGTTTCGTACTCGTGCCGGCGGCGTTCGTGTGCGCCAGCATCATGCTGCTGTGCGCGCCCCGTCCGGATCCCCTGCCGGGCGGACGCTCGGTCAGCCTGAATGCCATGCTGGTACCACTGGCGAACCCCGCGTTCCGCTCGCTTTTCACGGTGTTCATGCTGAACGGTATTGCCAGCGCGCTGCCGGCGACGCTGGTCCTGTTCTTTGTGGACGACATCCTCCGTGCACCGCACCTGGCGGGAATGTTCCTCGGATTGTATTTCGTCGCGGGCGCAGCCAGCTTGCCGGCGTGGCTGGCGCTGTGCAGGCGGATCGGCAATCCGGCCGGTTGGTTCGCGGCAATGATGCTCAGCGTCGCAGCGTTCAGCGGGGCGCTGCTGCTCGGCGAAGGAAACATAGTGGGCTTCGGCGCCATTTGTGTGGCGTCCGGCCTTGCGCTGGGCGCC
>Ga0214919_10002023_pt1 | contig 32321 bp, 28 predicted proteins | sample LL1503_MetaG_FD_177994 | JGI IMG/M metagenome (GOLD analysis project Ga0214919, IMG submission 177994) | Freshwater microbial communities from Lake Lanier, Atlanta, Georgia, United States - LL-1503 | ecosystem: Environmental > Aquatic > Freshwater > Lake | place: USA: Georgia | collected... | reverse complement strand
ATGCCAAGGGTGTTTGTGAGTCGTTTAAGATAAGCTGGTGTTAGCTGGCTATTTAGTGCCTTAAAAGTAGCCACTAATTGAGTCAATATAAGCAGGAACAGATTAACCAAGTTTTTTTTCATGCAAAATTTCAAAAAATGAATTAAGTGGATTTTAGGCAACTCTTTATACTCCGTCAAGCATATTAAACAAACTAAACATAATTAAAAGTAATTTAAAATCATAGAAAATGCATTTTATACACTCTAGTTTTCTAAAAAACCAGCTATTTCAAGCAACTTAAATGTTAGTCTTTGCTTATTTTATTATCTGAAAAAGTGACATTTTTTAGGGTTTTTATAGTATTTTTTTACATTGTGGAATAAATTGGATGGGGTTTTTTGATTTTCTGAGGGTTTTTACTCATTTTTCGACTTTTTAAAGCACCTACTCCCAATAATGAAAGATGCCATGAATGGGCCAAGAGTCGGTTGAAAGGACGCTTTAGTGGAGGAGTTTGCGAGCTATAGCTGATGCCCTGCAGAAAAGAGTTGTCGGCAAAAACCTAATAATTATCAATTAGACTTTGGGCTTTATCCTGTAGTCTGAACTTTCCCAAGTCGTTTCATGGCATATACTTTATGACCATGGTAAATTAATTCCTTATTTAATTAATTTACCAATTACTACTTTATTCGGAGATTTTATGAATGCACCTGATCGCATTGCCTCACCAGCTATCCCCAAATTACTTAAAGACCCTGAATTATTTCAGGAAAAAGGTTTTATCAATGGTCAATGGGTTGGCTCATCTTCAGGTGAATTATTCCCCGTTCACAACCCAGCCACCGGGGAACTAATCGCGCAAGTAGTTAACATGACCACCAAAGAAGCGCAAGCAGCAATCGATGCGGCGCAGGCTGCTTTTGAGCCTTGGAAAAATCGCACTGCAAAAGATCGCTCTGCCATTATGCGCAAATGGTTTGACCTCATTACTGAGCATACCGATGATTTAGCAAAACTGATGGTTATTGAACAGGGCAAGCCTTTTGCAGAAGCAAAAGGTGAGATTACGTACGGTAACTCCTTTATTGAGTGGTTTGCCGAAGAGGGTAAGCGTGTCATGGGCTCTGTTTTAGCATCGACTTGGACTGATAAGCGCATGATGGTTCTAAAGCAACCAATCGGTGTTTGCGTAGCAATCACACCCTGGAACTTCCCAATGGCAATGATTACCCGTAAAGTAGCACCAGCTATTGCCGCAGGTTGCACGATTGTGATTAAACCAGCAGAACAAACCCCATTATCTGCCCTAGCATTGGCCGTTCTTGCCAAAAGAGCGGGTATTCCTGATGGGGTATTTAATTTAGTCACAGCAGATGCGGATCGATCTATTGAATTAGGTAAAACCTTATGCGCATCAAAAGCCGTTGCCCACTTATCCTTTACTGGTTCCACAGTTGTCGGTCGAATCTTGATGGAACAGTGTGCTCCTACTATTAAAAAAGTTGCGCTCGAACTGGGTGGTCATGCGCCATTTATCGTATTTGAAGATGCGGATCTGGACGCTGCAGTTAGTGGCGCAATTGCGTCCAAGTACCGTAATGCAGGGCAAACTTGTGTTTGTACAAACCGCTTTTATGTCCACGAAAGCTTGCATGACGCCTTTGTAGAAAAGCTTGCTCATGCCTCAAAAGCTCTTCAAGTTGGAAATGGTCTAGATACGGGTGTAGTCCAAGGCCCGCTCATTGATCAATTAGCTGTTGAAAAGGTCGAACGTCATATCCAAGATGCACTTACACATGGTGCAAAATTAATGACCGGTGGAAGTCGGCATGCAATTGGCGGTTTATTCTTTGAGCCAACTGTTCTTTCCAATGTAACGCATCAAATGCTCATTATGAATGAGGAAACTTTTGGGCCTGTTTCTGCAGTAGTCCCATTTAAAGATGAAGCAGAAGTTATTGCTCATGCCAATAACACGGAATTTGGTTTAGCTTCTTACTTTTACAGCAGAGATATTGGACGTATTTGGCGGGTTGCTGAGGCTCTTCAATATGGCTTAGTTGGTGTCAATACTGGTCTATTCTCTAATGAAGTGGGGCCATTTGGAGGGGTAAAACAATCCGGCCTCGGAAGAGAAGGAAGTGTTTGGGGTATGGATGAATATCTTGAAATGAAATATGTTTGCATAGGCCTATAAAACTAAAGGCGCTTTGACTTAAATCAAAGCGCCTTTTTTAAGTATAACACTATCGTTTTCGAAATATTAAATCCCAAACGCCGTGGCCTAATTGAAGTCCTCGATTTTCAAACTTCGTAACAGGTCTGTAATCGGGGCGAACTGAGTAACCATCGTCTACAGATGAACTTTTCCCTCCAGAAGTTGCAGAATTTTCTAGCGAATTTTGTTTGCTTAAGATAGCCAACATCTGCTGTGCATACTCCTGCCAATCTGTCGCCATATGGATGTAAGCACCTGATTTAAGTTTGTAAGACAGCTTTTCAACCCATTCATCTTGAACTAAGCGACGCTTATGATGCTTTTTCTTATGCCAAGGATCTGGAAAATATAAGTGCACCCCGTCCAAAGACTCATCTGCAATCATATGTTCCAATACCTCCACCGCGTCATGACGAATAATCCGAATATTAGATATTCCATCTTCACCAATACGCTTTAATAAAGCCCCAACTCCTGGCTCATGTACCTCAATCGCTAAAAAATCATCTTGGGGCCTTATTTTGGCAATATAAGCGGTTGTCTCCCCCATCCCAAAACCAATTTCTAAGATACGAAGTGCTGACTCTCTGTGAGAAAAAATCTGGGCCCAATCCATTGTGTTTGACTGATAAGGCACAACATATTTAGAGCCTAGTTCTTCGATAGCGCGCTGCTGACCAGCGGTTGTTCTACCAGCCCGAAGCACATAAGACTTTATTCGTCTAGGCCAAAGGCCGGCGTTAGTTTGGGGGAAATCTTCAGCCATGGTGGTTGATTAGAGAGTAAATGGGCGTGTTCAGTTTCACAATAAGTTAAATATATTAATGAAGTTACTCAACTACTCCAATTAATCCAACCTATTGAAGACGTGATTAAGACTACTAAGCCAAATCCAATCCGATACCAGGCAAAAGGTTTAAAATTATTGTGACTCACATACTGAATCAACCACCGAACACAAAAAAATGCCGAAATAAATGCCGAGACAAATCCCACAAGTAATAAGGGTCCAAAACTGGCCCAATCTAATCCAACCAAATCGTTACGTAATTTAAATACTTCGTAACAACTCGCCCCAGCAATAACTGGTATTGCTAAGAAGAACGAGAACTCCGTTGCAACTTGACGTGGCAAGCCAAATAACATTCCGCCAATGATGGTGGCTCCCGATCTAGATGTCCCAGGAATTAAAGCTGCACACTGCGCTAAACCAACTTTAATCGCATCACCTATCGATAAGTCATCCACATCTACAATTTTTCTAGTTGAACCCTTGCCAGTGGCTTGTTTAGTTTCCTCTAAATGCTCGGCCCAGAAAATAATGAGTCCACCAACAATAAAAGCGCATGCTACAGGAATCGGGGCAAATAAATATGCTTTGATGTATTTTCCAAAAAGAAGTGCCAAAACAATAGCCGGGAAAGATGCTACAACAACATGCAGGACAAAACGATTAGCAAAAGGATTTTTTTCCAAGCCCGTGCATACCGAAAGTATTTTTTTTCTAAATTCTATGCAGACCGCCAAAATAGCACCTAATTGAATAATGACCTCAAAGGCTTTGCCTTTCTCATCATTAAAGTCCAACAAATGGCCTACTAAAATCAAATGGCCAGTACTGGAAATTGGCAAGAATTCTGTTAACCCTTCTACAATTCCTAAAATTATTGCCTGAAATAATGGTTCCATTTACCTACCTGTTTAATGAAGTCACTTGAAGGTGCTATTTTAGCCCGTACACTCGAATTCGCTCTGGTTGGCTAGCTTACCTCACAAATTTTTAGTTATTTTATTAAAAATAACTAAAATTTATTCTGGGGGTCTGCTGAAACTGCAAAAAAATTCTCACTGTATTTACTTGAGTCTTCACTCGTATCTCAGGGCTGCAATTGGCTGCATTTTTGCTGCGGTTTTAGCTGGGTAATATCCAAAAAAAATGCCAATTGCTGATGAAAATCCCACAGCAAGAATGATTGAAAAAATACTTAGGCTAATATTCCAATCGGCAATCCAGGCCACACCCGCCGAAATTAAAATCCCAATCAATACTCCTATAGCACCACCAAGGGTAGCTAAGGTCATCGCCTCTACCAAAAACTGCATCATAATATCTTTACTTCTAGCTCCAACAGCTAAACGTAAGCCAATTTCTCTAGTTCGCTCTGTCACCGAAACTAACATAATGTTCATGATTCCAATGCCACCTACGAGAAGACTGACTGACGCTATTGCCGCAAGCAATAAGGACATCACTCGACTTGCTGCCTCTTGGGTTTTTAAAATTTCTGTTAAGTTTCTAACCTGAAAATCATTCTCCATCGTCGGCCTTATGCGGTGTCGCTGCCTGAGTAATTCTGTGATGCGCTCTTCAACATATTGGGTATCAGCGCCATCCTGAGCTTTGATCATGATAGTTCCAACCCTAGCAATACGACCACGGGGTTCCCCAAATAAGCGATTACGGCCGGTAGTTAATGGTACAAAAATAATGTCGTCCTGATCTTGACCTTGACTACTTTGCCCTTTACTTTCAACTAACCCAATAATCTCAAAAGGAATCCCCCGAATACGTACAACTTGTCCAATCGGATCGTCTTCGCCAAAAAGTTGGCTAGCAACTGTCTTTCCAACAATGGCAACCTTACCAAAACGCGTTATCTCGCCTTGGTCAAATAAGCGTCCATCGGCCAAACTCCATTCGCGCGCTTCAAAAAAATCGTTGTATACCCCATTGATTGTTGTTGACCAATTAGTATTTCCAAATACCACCTGGGCATTGCTTCTCGTCATTGATGCTGCAATGGCAACTTCAGGAATTTCCATCAAAATTGCTCTTGCATCGGCTTCCGTGAGCGTCTGTGCATTTCCGAAACCTAAACGTGCGCCAGCTTGGATAATTGATCCTGGAATAATGATCAGTAAATTGGAACCTAAACTAGCAATTTGTTCTTGCAGTCTCTTTTGTGCGCCACCACCAATAGCCATCATGGCAATAACCGCTGCCACACCAATCACAATGCCAAGCATTGTCAAAATAGACCTGAGTTTATTGACCTGTAAGGCTCGCATCGCAATGGCTAAATTCATCGTCGAGCCAATCATGGCAGGGACTCCGTCTTTTCAACAGATGGTCGATTAACCTGAATTTCAATAATCTTACCGTCTTTAAAAACCACTACTCGGTTAGCATAAGCTGCTACATCCGGCTCATGAGTCACAACAATAACTGTCATTCCGCCGCGATTGAGCTCTTTTAATAGTTCCATGATCTCAACTGTCATTTTGGAGTCTAATGCCCCCGTAGGCTCATCAGCCAGGATCAAAGCCGGGTTATTGACCAGAGCCCTGGCAATGGCGACGCGTTGTTGCTGCCCACCGGATAATTCACTGGAAGTGTGATGAAGCCGTTCGCCCAGTCCAACTTGAATTAAACGCTCCGTAGCATGGGCCTGCTGGTCTTTTTTCGATAATCCTGCAAACGCACCTTCGCGGGCATATAAGAGTGGCATTGCCACATTATCTAAAGCAGTAGTTCTGGCTAATAAATTAAATTGCTGAAAGACAAAGCCAATTCGCTGATTACGCACAGTTGCTAATTCATCTGCTGTGAGTGAGCTAACTAGCTGTCCCCCAAAGATATAGGATCCGCTGCTTGGCTGATCTAGGCAGCCAAGCATATTCATAAAAGTAGATTTACCAGATCCAGAGGCTCCAATAATCGCTACAAAATCGCCCTGCTCGATGTCTAAGCTGACGCCATCCAAAGCTCTGACCTCTTGCACCCCCTCACCATATGCTTTTAATAAGTCTTTAGTTTGAATTAAGAGCATTTGAGCGCCAATCGTACAAATTGATGAATACTCCAAAATGACATCTAGAACATGCGCGGTGCGCCACCTGTGGCTGGGGTCTTGACTCCAGTTTGGCCTTCAATACCAATGATTACTAAATCCCCTACCTTCAGATCAACTTCCTCCCCTTCTTTAAGAGGCAGTATTTGTGAATACTCTCCATCAGTAATCCCCAAACGAAAGGATTTACGAATTGGCGTTTGTTTACGACCATCTTGCTCAAGGACATACACACTTCTCAAGTTACCCGCCATACCAGTTCCACGACTTCCCCTACTTGTTCCAGAGCTTGCACCTGACTGAGCGCTATCTGCGGCTACGGGTTTATTCGTGGAGGATTTCTTTTCCGCGGTTGACGGTTGAGTTGGCATCCGAAAGCGTAAAGCCGTATTAGCTAATTTCAAAGCTTTCTCATTACGTTCAATAATGATTCGAGCATTCGCTGTCATCCCAGGCAATAGCTTGAAATCTGGGTTGTTGGCACTAATTAAAACGGTATATGTAACCACATTTTGAATATTTACAGGGGATTTGCGGACTTGCTTAACCTTTCCACGAAAAATTCGGCCAGGAAACGCGTCTACCGTAAAGGTGGCCTCAAGCCCCTCCTCGATCCGACCAACATCCGACTCATCAATTGAGGTTTCAACCTGCATCTCAGCTAAGTTTCTGGCAATTACAAAGATTTCGGGTGATTGTAAACTAGCCGCCACAGTCTGCCCTACCTCGACACTACGCTTGACCACAACGCCGTCGACAGGCGACCGAATTTCTGTGTCATCCAATGATTTTTTGGCTAAATTAAGGGCCCCAAGAGCAGCCTTCAAAACGCCTTCCGTGCCTACTAAGGCTTGTTGTGAAATAAAGCCCTCTTTTTGTAAACGAACGTTATATTCATGATTCTTCAGGGCTAAATCATAATTTGCCTGCGCTTGATCAAATTTAGCCTTAAATTCTCGTTGATCAATTTGGGCAATTACTTGACCCTGTCGCACGCGGTCATTAAAGTCCACGTTAAGCTCTCGAATCATTCCTGAAACACCAGTGCCAACAGTCACGGACCGAACTGGGTTGAGCGTTCCACTAGCGCGAATCGTGGCCGTTAATGGACCCTCTTCAATGGTAACCGTTCGATAAGCTATCTGATTGATTCCAAAATAAGGTCTACCAAATACCCAAGCTAGGGCTAAAATAGCACTCAGGCAGGCCAGTACTAGACTCCACTTAACGAGTGGTCGACTAAAAAGGCTTCTTGATTTTGTTACAGAGTTAGAATTTGGTTTCACAGTAGAATATTAATTGATTTTGATAATGTAAACCCTTGATCGAGAAAATCAATACAAAATGACTGTTTTAATAGGCTCCGCAGGATCTCAAGTTTCGAATATCCTTTCCTCGAATACGCTGAATACTCCTTCAACTTTTGATCCGAATTCGTTGAATACGCCCTCATGGAGCGTTAGCGCCGCCCGCCATCATATGATCGAGCAACAAATACGCCCATGGGGAATTTTAGAGCCCCGCGTTCTAGAGGTATTACGTATTATTAAACGGGAACTTTTTGTGCAAGAAGCGCAAACTACCCTCGCCTTTTCTGATATTCAATTACCTATTCTTCAAGACCACCCCATCACTAAAAACTCAGCGGTCATGCTGGAACCAAGAATTGAAGCGCGGATTTTGCAAGCGATCATGCCGCATGGTAAGGAAGAGGTTTTAGAGGTGGGTTCGGGTTCGGGTTATATGGCGGCGTTACTGGGATACTTTTCTAAATTTGTGACAACCGTAGAACTAAACCCAGCAATTGCAGAATTTGCTACAGTTAATTTGAATAAATGCCGTATTCCAAATGTTCGCGTTGAGGTTGGCGACGCTTTGCAAGGCTGGAAAGTAAGCTCAAATACCAGCTATGACCTAATTTGCTTATCGGGTGGTGTCTATGAAGTGTCCCATTCCCTTCAAAACCAGCTCAAGGTGGGTGGTAAATTATTTGCATTTATAGGAGATGAACGTCTCATGAGTGCTACGATCATTCGCCGAGTTAGTCACGATTATTTTCAACAAAAGAAGCTATTTGAAGCTCTCGTACCCTCTTTAGTAGACAGTTCTGTTCGCCATTCATTTGTTTTTTAAATGAACTGTAAAGATCAGGAATGATAAAATCTAAAGATATTGATTTGATCTAGCAAAAATCCTGTTTGAAGTCATTGCAAAATAATAGATCTTTTAAGACAGCTCTGAATGAATACTAACCGTTACCCTAGTCAAATCCTGATAGTTTTTGCCATGATTGCAGCTCAAATGATGCCGCTCAATCTATGGGCTCAACGGAAGCCACTGACTAGTAATACAGATGTTGTTCCAGTTAAAGTTGGTGATCCAGAAAAAAGTACCGAGCCACGCTTTGTCGACGCTAAGCACCCTCAGGCGAAAGATCTCATACGATTATTCCAAGAAGCTGCCAAATACGACGCGACTTATAATGTCGCAAAAAATGCTTACCTTGCTGGTAAAGAAAATTACTGGTTAGCTTTTTCTCTCTTAGCACCTCAAATTACCGGTACTTACAATACAAGTACGACTGATCAACGTTTTGACCCTAATCTCGGTCGAACAGATGCATCCTTTTCTTCAACCTCTTATGGTGTCTCACTTACTCAACCATTATTTAATTGGGTGGCTTATGAGAAGTTTAGACAAGGCGACTTATTAACAGGAGTTGCCGAAGCAAATTTTGCCCAAGCCCAACAAGACCTCATCGTTCGCGTATCGCAAGCGTATTTTGATGCACTCAACTCGCAGGACTCCCTAGACCTCATCCAAAATAAAAAGTTTTTGATTAAACAACAACTTGATCAAGCAAAACGTAACTTTGAGGTTGGCACAGCAACCATCGTTGATGCTAATGAGGCTCAGTCAAGATATGATTTAGTAATCGCCCAAGAAATTTTTGCCCAAGCTGATTTAATTATCAAAAAGTCGACTCTTGAACAAATTGTAGGAACTCCAATTGATGCGATCTTGCCATTGTCTAAAATGGCCAAAATAGAAACTGTTGTACAAGATCGTAAAATTAAATACCTTAATAAAAATAAGGGCGCACTTGCGTCATCTGAACTGATTGAGACATTAAAGATCCCGACTGGTCAGACGATGGATGATTGGACTAGGCAAGTAGAAGAAGTCAATTATTCTGTACTTGCAAGTAAACTCAATGCTGAGGTAGCCAAAAGTAACTATGCTGGTTCAAGAGCTGCGCACCTACCCTCCATCAATCTTGTCGGGTCTAGCGGATACACAACTCAACTGCGCTCTTTATCAACATCGGTTCCTACTACTTATTACTCAAATGTTCTTGGCCTGCAATTATCCGTGCCAATTTTTTCTGGTGGTCTAACCACTGCTACATCAAGACAAAACGCTGCATTATATGATCAGGCATTAGCGACGTTTGATCTAACAAAAAAAACGAATGCAACAGCGGCTAAACAAGCTTACCTAGGCTTTAATAGTGGTTTATCTCAAGTCAAAGCTTATGAAGCTGCCGAAAAGTCTGCTTTAACCTCTTTACAATCCAATAAAGTGGGCTATGAGGTAGGAGTACGTATCAATATCGATGTACTGAATTCTCAAGACCAGTTAATTACAACCCAATCACTTCTTTATAAATCGCGCTATGACACAATCATGTTTGGTCTAAAACTCAAGTCTCTTTCAGCGATTCTAACGGATGATGACTTGATTGCTGTGAATGCTTTATTACATTAATGTGTGAACTTAATTTTTAATACTACCAGCCCAGCTTAGATTTTCCTTAAAAATTAACTCTACAAATTGCAGAGCTTATCCACTGCGGTGATAACTTCAGCTATATTAGGGGGGCTACCTTTATCACCTAGATTAATAATCTTTGTATCCCAATAACCTTGCGTTTTCCAAAGTGGTGAGTCTACATATATCTCCACTGTTGGCCTACTTAAAATTGCAGATAAATGCGTTAATCCCGTGTCAACGCCCACTGTTATTCTTGCTTGCGCTATCAATACAAAAGCCTGTGCAATACTAAAAGCTCTGGGTACAATTGCGCCTGCAACCCTATTGGCTAAAGCCTCACTCACTTCTTTTTCCCCAGTATTTCCCCAAGGAAATACTGGGGTTAGATTTCTACTGATTAAATAATTACCAAGTTCAACCCAATAGGACTCATCCCAACACTTGGCTTGACGCGCTGTTGCATGAAAACACATCACATACTGATTAATGCTCAATCCTAAGGGGTTTGCTTGAAGAATTAAATCTTGAGCGAAAATCTTTGGATAAAATTCTGGGCGACTATTTATTCTATCGGGTAGTGGCTTGCCTAGACTATGAGCTAAAACAGCTCTTGAGCGATCAACTGCATGAGACTGAAAAGGTACTTTGACACTCTGATCGTAAAAAAGTTTCGCTAGTGGCTCATAACCTGAGTACTCGGTTTTATTTGCTAGACCAATAATCTCACCATTAGAAACTCGCCTTGCTAGTTGTGAGACTAACGCGGATTTTATTAAACCTTGGGTTTCCACCACGAAATCATATTTAGTATTTTGTAAAATTTTCTTAAAAACACTAAACTCTTGCATTACTTTTAAAAATTTTCCTTTGGTTATTTCTTTTTTCCAACGTCTTAAATTAATTGGAATGATATAGTCAAGACCTAAGCTTTGAGAATCCATCATTAAAGGGGTTAACAAATCTAAATAAGCTTCCTCAACCACCCAAGTAATACAGGCCTTGGGATATTCCTTTCGAATATCCCAAACCATAGGTAAATTATGTAAGATATCTCCAAGAGAGGACAACTTTACCAAAAGAATATTCATGCGACTCTTTCAAGAATCGACTTTACAGCATCTTTTGGTGAGATAGGACTGCCGGTTGGCACATTTAGTTGATCATGACACCAACCATACCAAATAGTTTCTAAAGTACCTAATAAGGATTGATCATCTAATGTATGGCTCAGATAATTATTCCGCTCCAACAAAATATGATCCAACTCGGGATTGCGATTGGTGATTCCCCAAATTGGTCGATAAGCCCAAAAATAATCATATATTTTTGATGGAATATATTCTGCGCACCATTCATAGTCGCCATGTAACATTAACAAAACATCTGAACTTCGCATAATTTCCATAATGCGTTCACGGCCTGACTTTCCAGTAGTAGGATCATTTTCAATACGACCATGCGCCACTAGGATTTGTGCATAGGGCAAATTTGCTAAGGCTTTCTGAGAATTTTCATCAAGCCCTGCGCCGTATATATCAATTTGAAACTTATACCTTGCATCTGGGTATTTCTTAAAAAATTGAGGCAGAATCTTAATAATTGTCGAGATTGATCTGTCATTCGCAAGTGATCCGAAATGTGCAATATGTAGCTTTTCAGATTTCTGATAACTTTGTAAATGTTGATTTGTTCCAGGTGGATTAGCTCCGGGAAAAACCACAAAACCTTTATCTCCTAATTCAGGATTACGTAGTTTTGCATAATTCAAAGCTCCTTGAGTAAACCACCAAATATGATCTGCATCAGCGCAAATAAGTTTTTCTAATTTTTGCAAAAAACGAGCATCTTTTCTTTTCCTAGGTAAAATGCCATCATCATTTAGATTTTCTCGTATGACCATCGGATCATGAATTTCTGCAATCCATATTTTCCCTGTTGATTTTTTAATCAGCCAAGCTGCATAATGTGCTGACCAAGCACCGCCGGAGGAGTATATAAATTCAATAGGGGTTTTTTTTATAAGTTGCTTACCTTTTTGGACGGCTGTATAAGACCATGATGATTGACTTGATAAGCCTATGAAGATTTTCTCTAATGTAGTAAAAGGAATTAATATGAATGAAACAATTGGCGTTAATAGTTTATAAATGAATCCTCGACCATATTTTTTAGCGACCCAATGCCTAAAATCGAAACGAAGTCCTGACGGCCCCCAGGGTAATAGTTGGTAATGTTCTAGTTCTTTATCTTGATATCCAGTTATTGCACTCAAAACAATGGGCTTAATTCCGGCATCTAAAAGATAAGGTATTTTATCTGTAACAGTCAAACTAGCAGCTCGACCATCCATATTAAAACCATGGGAAATTAAAAGGCATTGACGCATAACTTGACCTCATCAAAAAAAAGTAGGGTACAAATAGTATTTCCTTTACTCTCAAAAAATCTATTGTACGGATAAATTTTAGAGTCTACAAACACCGTGGTAATTGAAGACTGAAGTATAGTGGGGTTTACTTTTATGCAAGATTTTCGGTATGTATTGATCGTCGAATGAAGGTTTTTTGAAGTTTTTACAGAAGCATACAGAGAATCAATGGGTAATGCTGAGTATGCCTAATTAAATTTAGGCCCCCTACTGCTGTAACGGTAAAAATGAAACTACTCAGCATAATTTAAATACCTGAACTTTTTTTTAGTCCTACATAAAAAATTACCTTGTTACCTTGCACAATTAGAGCTATTCATGAAGACGGCTACAAACTTCACTAATTATTATCCTTACTTTTCTCATAAAAGGATTTTTCGCTATTTTTATGTTACCATCCAGAAAATTTTTCACAAATCATCTACAGTCTTTAATTATCATTAAATGAGCTCTTTTATTCTATTTTGTAAATCCTATCGAAATGACGTTTTAAGAGTGAAAAAGCTTTGCGAGTCCATTAAAAAATTTAATTTAGACTTCATTCCATTTTATTTATCTGTCCCATCTGCAGATATCGACTTATTCAAAAAAATTATTGATTTTGAATCACCTTATTTCTCTAATAACAGCTTATTTCATCTAATTACTGATGAGGAAATTGTGGCAGCAAACCCAAAATCTAATATTGCTCACTATAAATCTATTCCTGGCTATATTTCACAACAATGCATTAAAGCAGAAGCTTGGCGATTATTGCAATGTGACAATTATTTATGCTTAGATTCAGATTCTTTATTTACGAAGGCATTTCATCTCAATGATTTTTTCCATTCGGATGGCAACCCCTATACTGTGATACATGATGGAACAGATTTACTAACTCTAGCGAATAAACTTAATAAGCAAGATGTTTTGGTTAATTTTTATAAAGACAGTAATCTTCTTAAGCATGAATTTGGCCGCGAAGGAGCAGATTATGATTTTGGTCCAACCCCTGTTATATGGTCATCTCGAGTCTGGGCAACTTTAGATCAAGAACACCTTACTCCTCAACAAGAAACTATTTGGGACGCGTTTGAAAGATTGCCTATGGAACTTAGATGGTATGGTGAATCTGTATTGAAATACCAAGCAATCCCAAGACATCCAATTCATCCTCTTTTTACTTGCTATCATTATGAATGGCAATATATTGAATTACAAAAAAATCCGCCTGATAGGCAAAAAGACTCTATGGGAATAGTCCTCCAGTCTAATTGGGATCATTCACTTCAACCTAAATTTGTATACAAACCTTGGTATTCAAGACTTTGGAAGAATCTAAAACAAACCATCAAAAAATTATGATATCTAAATTCGTATGTAAAATCTGCCAAAGTCAAGAATGCTCAACTCTTAATGCTAAAGAAATGATGTATGGAATGCTTGATAATTTTGATTATGGATATTGTGATAATTGCCAATGCCTTCAAATTCTTAAAGTTCCTTATAATTTATCAGACTTTTATCCCCCAAATTACTATAGCTTTTCTTCGACAAACAAAAAATCAGTACTCAAAAATTGGTTAAGAACAATTAAAAGAAAATTAATTTTATTTCATCCACCTATCATTTCATTCCTATTTTTTCCTCTAAAAAAATCATATCCCCTTTTTTGGATTTATAAGAAAATTGGGGTAACAAAAAATATCAGAGTGCTGGATGTCGGTTCTGGAAATGGCGCTCATGTTTTAGAACTAAACTCCATAGGAATTAATGCAATTGGTATAGATCCTTTTTTAGCAAAGGATTTTATAAAAAATCATGCTTTGATTGTAAAAAAAGGTCTCTTAACTGACTTAAATGATAAATTTGATTTAATCACTTTTCATCACTCTTTCGAACATATACCATCTCAATTAGAAACCTTAATCCATGCAAAATCATTACTCTCCCCTAGAGGGAAGATATTGGTTCGAATTCCAACAACTAGTTCTTGGGCATTTGATGAATATCAAGAAAATTGGTGTCAAATAGATGCTCCAAGGCATCTATTCCTTCATTCCCATAAGAGTATAAAAATTTTAGCTCAACATGCAAGGCTACAAGTTCTAGATTTGTGGTGTGATTCTTCCGAGGTGTCATTTATTGCAAGCGAACAATATCGCCAAGGATTAACGCTTCTAAGTCCTTCTAGTTACGCGGTTAATAAAAAAAATTCCTCTTGGAACAAAAGTGAAATTAGTTTTTTTAAATCAAAAGCCCGCGCTGCAAATTTGGCATTAAAGGGTGACCAAATCTGCGTTCTTTTAAGTGCTCAATGAAATTTGGGCCTCAATCCTTTTGCTAGCTTCATGTTCTATTGCTCTAACCTTTGCTCTCCATTGCCATTTTTTCCAAAAACTTCTCGGCTGATCTTTTTTTATCATTTCCAATCGATTCATTATTCTTTTTTTTATACTATTCTGACGTATATATGAATCAGGTAAGCTAAGATAGTATTCTAGCGTTTTGAGTTGATCAACTCTGCGATGCCTTAACTCAGCGTCAGGGAATTTTTGAATAAATATTTTTTTATTTTTTTTAATTAATTTTTTCTGAGTACTATCGTATTTAAAACTCTGACTACCGGCGTGATAAACAAAGACATCCTCTAGCATTATAATTTGGTATCCTAGGGCTTTAGCGCGGAGACAAAAATCAAAATCTTCGTAATATCCACGCCCATAAACAAGGTCTAAGCCCTTTAGCTTATCCCATAGTATTTTTCGAATGGCCACACAAAAGAAATCAGCTCTATACAAAGGTACATCCAGCATACAGAGTTCGCCGAATTGCTCCTGAAACTCTTGGATAATAGAGTGTGATGTTTTATTCACGAAGGTCATTTGTTGAGTAGTGCCTGCTTCATTCGTAACTGGGCCAACAATTCCAACACAACTATCTAATTTAGGCAACTTATCACATAGAAATTTGAAGGCATCTGGTGAAAACACAGTATCACTTCCTATAAGAAAAATCCACGTTGCATTCGATGAAGATGCCCCATAATTCATTCCACCCCCATATCCTAGGTTATGCGGCAAAATAATTGATTCTATTTGCGGATAAGACCTTACAAATTGTTGTTGCATTTCAGCAGCATCATCAAGAGAGCCATTATCAATAACAGTTAATTTAAAATCAGGTCGATTAAGATACACAATGAGTGACTCAAGACATTTTTGTGTAGTTGTCTTAAAGTTACAATAACCTAGGACAATTGCATGCACTAATTTTTCACTTTCAAGTATTTCCAAGCTATTGTTCCTTTATTTTGTAAACGCGATTTATTAGATTATCATTACTTTACTATTAATTAATTCTTATATTCTTTTGAAACCTGTACAAATTGTTGTAATTTCCTTAGAACACTCTCTTGATCGTAAAAAAAAGGTGGCGGAAGTTCTATCCAAAACTAACTTAAACTGGTCTTTTTTACTGGCTGTTGACGGTAGGAAATTAAATTATCCCATTCCTGAATACCCTTCAAAAAAAGTTAATCGCTTATTAGGATTTGCTTTGACGCCTAACGAAATTGGTTGTTTTTTATCCCACAAAGAAGCTTGGAAATTGGCGGTAAAAAAAAATATGGTCACTATAGTTTTTGAAGACGACTTTATCCTATTGCCTCATTTTGAAGAAGTGATTCAACTACTAATGAATCACCCTGAACAGTGGGGTTTAGTAAGACTTCAAGCCCTTTGTACATGTTCAGACAAGTTGCATCTAGAGTTTGGAAAATTTTCTCTATACAGGAATCAGAATGACCCTTTAGGTGCTACTGCCTATATTATAAAACCCGAATCGGCAATAAAGTTAATTCAAAACTCGGCCTCCATTTACGAACCCCTTGATCACTTCCTAGAACACTACCAAAAACATGGTGTTCCCATGTTAGCTATCAAACCTTACCCTGTTGATATATCAAAAGCTGAGACAACTATATCCGATCGACCTACTAATAGAATTCCTATCAAAGGGTTAAAGAAATGTATAAGATCTATTTACCGACAATGGGACCGAATGACATCTAGCGAACCATGGTTTCCTAAGTAGTCATGATGAAGCTTGTTTCACAATCTTATTAATGAATATTTTTAATGGCTCAATGCTTGGTTCTCTTAAAAGTAAGGGCTGTTCAGCAAAACAAAGTAATTGACTTTTACTATGTAAAAGCTCGCCAAGTCTCTCAAAAAAATTCCACGCCATGGGCTCTAAATTAATCATAGCCGAAGGATTAAAATCTATAGCAATATTAGGATTTGCATATGCCAATGGTAAACATCCTGATAAAAATGCTTCCGGAATTTTTTCTGTGTAATATCCTGGGTAGGAACTATTCTCTGGACATAAATTAAAAGCGTAATTTTGTAGTATCTTGAATTTTTCAAAGCCACTTCGATGATGATCTTTAATGTGTTCATTAAAGTGGGGTCCATAACCATCTACAGGAATTATTTTTGACAAAGCGGTATATAAGGTTTTTCTGGGTTCGCCTAGGTGTGAAGTGATTAACGCAGCTTTCATAGGCCTTTCTAAAAAATGTTTACCTAAGGGTTGCATCATTTTTGAGATTGATAATAACCGTCCAAAACGAGAATTCACATTGCCTATAATACCTTCTTTTGACCAATCTACGAGCTCCATCCAGTAGGGAAATCTAAAATGATTAGAGTTATCAGTAAGATCAAATGACAACGAATAATCTGTTTCAATAAAGTCATATCGCTTATTTTCTGCAGTTTGGAAAAGAGAAACTTGTTCGAAACTCTTTAATCTCTTCTTACTAGTGATATGAGTGGCTAGTTTGCCTGCAATTAGCCTTAATGGCTTTGGAATATAACGATATTCTTTCTCTTTCTTATAAAATGGTCCATAGATGATGAGTTCTGCATCACTTTGGCTGGTCCATAGGATGTCATAACCCAAATCACGTATGATAATAGGTATCAAACTTTGAGAATAATCTGCAGGCGTTCCAAGTGTGGCAACTCTTAACTTTTTCATAAAACTTATATGCTTAAATATTCAATCGTTATTACTACATTTGACAAAAGACTTAGGGAGTGTCTTATCCCATTAGTAAATTCCATCAAGTTACAAAGGTCTTCCGTAGAAATTATTGTAATTGTAAACGGTAGAGCTAATGCTGATTTCAATGAAGTCTATAGAACTGAACTTCTAGAGTTTCTAGCGCATCAAAATAACTGCTTTCCAACGATCTTTACTAATTTTCAATCTCTTGCCAAAATGTGGAATCGAGGGATCCTAACCGCTAGCAATGAGCAGGTATTAGTATGTAATGATGATATTTCAATCCCTAAAAATGAAGGTGGTGGTTTCTTTGACCACCTTGAACTAATTCTGACTCAAAATCAGTCTACTTTCAAGATTAATGGAAGTTTTTCACACTTCATGATTAGTAAGGCGGATTTAATGCGTGTAGGATATTTCGATGAACGACTTCTGGGAATTGGAGAAGAGGATGGTGACTTTGTCTGGCGATATCATCAAGCCTTAGGAAAAGAAATTCCAAATATAGACATCATAGGAATCGACAATACTGGCTCTCCATTATTCGATGAGGGATTTACCAAAGGAATACGTCAATACTCGAGGTTTAATCGTGATTTTATTAAGCAAGAAAAGTATCAACGTAGTCTGATAGGTGGCCATAAGGGAATGTTTGATCATAAAGTTAAAAAGATATTGTCAGATAGAAATCAATACCCTTATGAGGAATTTTATTTGCGCAACAAGCATAAAATTTAAAGTGTCATATGTTTCAAACCATCTTACGATTTATTAAAAACAGAAAATATCATCGATGTCACCTTGGTCAACATATTTTAATTATCGACCCTAATTTTGATATTGGCATTCAAGAATACTATAAATATGTTACCAGTCTATTCATGAGAGCAATAGAAAGATTGCCTCCTTATCCAAAAAAAATTACTTTTATATTAGGCATTACCAACTATCAAATTGAGCGCAAAATACCGTACAAACAAATTGGTTTCCAGGTGGAGCATACCCTCGTAAAGCCAGGTGGTAGGGGATCTGAGAACGCGCCATTGGGAAACACACTAATCACGAGCACCTTGGATCAATTTTATTGTGTGCGCATCCAAAATTTAAGCCATTTATTAGAACAAGACATAATTATTGAATATAGTCGTCCCAATATCAAGCACATTAAAGATAGCGGCTTATATCAAGATTATTTGAATAAGGTATGCCAAATCTCTCCAACACTGTATCACTTAGATAAAGAAAAGGTCTCTAATCAAGCTCGCTCATTGAATACTGTTACCTTATTTCGAGATATAAATGAACCCAGAAGAAAAAAATTTTTAGAAGGCCTTCGCCGCCATCAAGTCCCATTTGAAAACATTAATCATGTCTTTCAAAACCTAGATCAAGTCTATCTAAATACCAAAATATTAGTTAATATTCGCCAAACCGACCATCATGACACCCTAGAAGAACTTCGCATTCTGCCAGCGCTGCAATGTGGTGTCATCGTTATTTCAGAAGATGCTCCTTTGAAAAAATACAGTAGGTATAGTGACTTTATCATTTGGGGTACTATTCAAGAATTACCTAATTTAATAAAGAATGTTCTTGCCAACTATGAAACATACCATCAGACGATATTTTCTAGTGCTTTTTATAATAGAATAAATAGGCTAGAGCTAAGCAATTCGAAAGCATTAGACAAATTATTAGCGCTTCATACATGATGAAAATTTTTAAAATTAATCGTCAAATAAATCAATCTGCCACTATAACTACTATAGTTTTCATCTTTGCGTTATTTCTCGTTGCGGTTCTTGGTGAATTACTTTTTATAAGAAATTTTGCTTACTTTCGTGATTATTCCATAACCTTTGAAGGTGCATACAGGCTATCTCTAGGTCAAATTCCTTTTAAAGACTTTGGCTCGCCAGTAGGGCCAATTGCATTTATCATACCTGCAGTATTTTTTAAATTATTTGGCGCTAACCTTCTAGAATTTCAACTTGCACAATTATTCACTAATTGTTTAATGTTAATTTTATTAATTTTGATCTTTCGAAGACTCTGCCTTCCCTTCAAGCTTCAATTCATATCGTTAAGTTTTTTTACTTTTACCTATCTCATTTTTCTGACGCATCCATGGTATAACTCGACCGCTTTCTTAACTCTAGAATTAGTTATTCTATTTAGCCTTTATGTAAACAAATATTTAGCTTTTCTCACAGGATTTTTTTGCGGAATCACTTTACTTACAAAACAAGATTTTGGTGCTATTAGTTTTTTTAATGCACTAGTAATTTATTTATTTACCTATTCAAATAATGCTTCTCTGCATCTTAAAAACAAAATTTCTGATTTTTTAATTCTCAAATATTTCCATGAATTTTTAACCAAGTCTATCTTTTTAATTTTCGGATTAGTGACTTGTTTATATCTTTTTATCCTTAGCACAGACTCATACGAGTTTTTATATTGGTTTAATTATGGTCAAAATCCGCATCATCCCAGATCAATTCATTTGCGAAGTTTGACACAAAATTCATATGGAATGATTAATCTAATTGCTATCATACTGTGTTTTAAATATAAACGATTTAATTTATTAATAGCGGCATTAATTATATTTAATGCCTCCTTAACAAGACAAACTAGCGGTCTTGGCTTTACTCATTACTATTTTGTTTTAGCTCTACCAATTATTATTTATGAAATCTATTCGTGTAAATTTAGATTTAAATTACTACTTCTATCTTTAACTCTAATCTTATCATTACAACTAATGAAAAAGCCCCTGAGAGATTTATACTATGTAATCGAATCAATTGCGCTTCATCAGCCGGAACATTTTTTCTTTGACTATCGAGAAATATCTCAACCTTTAGTTCAATTTCCTGCAAATCTCGTTGCTTTCAATAAGGAGTCTGTCCCCATTGATACTTTGCAAGGGATTCTAAAAATTAAATCATTTGCTAGTAAGCTTACATATACTCCTAGAGTATTAAATTTAAGCGAATTAACACCTATCTACGCTGAGCTTGATATACACCCACCAAAACAACAACCACTTTGGTACCATACGAATATTTCATTTTTTCTTCAAGAAATTAATTTGTTAAACCATTCCTTTAAAAATCAAGACTATGATTTAATACTTCTTCAAGGTGCTCACGAGGGCTTGAGCCCAACTTACCAAAAGTTTTACGATACTTTAAGTCAAAATCAACATTACAAACTATTGGTAAATATATATTATTCGCCAGGAGTCGGTACGGGGCCCTGTAAAGAGAAATGTGATGGAAATATTTTTGTATTTTTTTTGGAAAAATAGAAGTATGGGTCTAGTTTTTTAAATTTTTACGATAAGTTTCCTGATCCCAATCTAATAGCTTATTAATTTCACTTTTTTCGAGTAACGATATTTTTGTTTTTTTTGGAAGTCTCCTTAATACTTCGTAAAAAAATTGTAGTTGAGCTTCTTGAGAAGATTTCCAGTCCTCTCGGACATAAATGCCCTGATTTTTGACAAATATAACCTGAGGAATTGCATGTATTTCATTTTCGGACACAGGAAGCTTATCGAAGCAATATGCTTGCTCCCCCAGAAATACAATATGATCAGGACAAATTGCCCAATTTTCTTCAATTAAATCGTATAAATTATTATCCATAACTAACTGATTTAAAGTATTCGACTGTATTGGTGAATATTGATTCCCACTCAATACAAAGCCTAAGCGCTTCTGGCTAATCTTCTTGAATTGGTTGACCTCTGGATCGATTTTAAAAATACTGAACAGCTCCTCTAGAGCATCATTTAATTCATCCAAGTCATCGGCCCCATAAATGATCCCATGATTTTTTAAAAAAATTAGTTTCTCGTTTTTTTTAATATCTATATTTTGGTGGAGTAATCTTGCTAATGTGGCACCTGGTTGGACATAATCAAGAACAAGGAAATTCTTAAATAAGAAATGATCCTGAATTTTATTAAGCCACCCAATATCCTTTTGCAACATCCTTGTAAAAATATTTACAGGATGCAAATGGACTACAAATTTTTGCGGCATTACTATATGTAAAATTGTTTCGATTGATGGTTTTAAATGACTCTGATCAAGATTTTTAATTGTAATTTTAAAGTCATTTTTAGAAATTTTATTCTTTATATCTATCAAATTTACAGGGACAAAAATGTTTTTTTCATTTGCTTGTGCAAGCCAAGTTCCAGAAGCTTTAATCCAAAGTATTTCTTTATCTTTCCAAGAAACATTACCTCCTGCCCCTTGAACAATTAAATGATCTTTTCCAAGTTGACTACATAAATGATTGATCTTTTTTTGAATGAAGTTCATCTTTAGATTTTTTTCGTACTCAAATTTTTTATTAATTTTCTTACTTCAGAAAATTGACTAAATGTTGCATCTGGTCGGGCATCATCCTCACCAATTTTTACTCCATGGTGAATTTTTTGGATTGTTACAGCTTGAATTGATCTTTTTGCGCCTAAAATATCCGTTTCTGCATTATCACCGATCATCCAGATATTATTTCCTTCTGGCTTCATTTTTTGCAAAGCTAATTGAAATGGTGCACTATGTGGTTTATCAAAACCAGCCTCTTCACTGGTAACAATAAAATCAAAATAGTGCTCTAGCCCAAAATAAATAATTTTTCTAAATTGGATCTGTGCTGTTAAGTCGGTCACGATTGCTGTTGGAATACCTAATAGCCGAAAATCATCTAAAAGTTCTTTTACCCCGTCAAAGAGTTCTGCTTTACTCAAAAAAGTTCGCCAATAAGTCTGTTCTAAATCTAATGCTAATAAGATTTGTGAACCTAAGCCGAGGAGTTCTAAAACCCTCTGAATATATAGTAATCGACTGTGCGAAGCAGCTGTTTGCTTAAGATCTTTTTTGATTTGACTTCTGGCTATTTGAAAGGCCTCATCAAATTGATAAGGTGAAATTGTTAGAGTATGTACTGCTTTAGAGCGCATCGCATGTTGTGCAGCATTATGGGCCACATCATATGGGTAAAGTGTGTTATCCGTATCAAATAATACCGCATGAGGTAATGATGAGAATTGATTCCCATTTATGAACTTCATTTTAAGAGTCTCTTTGATAGTAATTGATCTATTTGTGAAATTGTTATCAACTGCATTAAACCTAAAACTCCACTCTCCCAATGCGGATAAGTGTCTAAAAATTGAATCATTTTAGGTGATATCATTGCTACTGCTAAGGCAATATCCTCAGAAGAACACTCTCCCTCGATTACGAAGGTCGTTAAGCTCGGATCATCATTTCTCACTGAGTCCACATGTAAGCCACAAACACCAACTAATACTCTTACCAATGTTAACTCGTTTAAACCCAATCGAGATTCAACTTTTAATCGATACCTCAAACTCTCTTTAGACGTTTCAGGTTTTATCTTTCCTAACAAAATTGGTTGTATTGATAAGATCAAATCAGCATAATTTCTTTGTGGGCGAATAAACTGTATTGAATCTTTCTCACGCTGTTGAAATGACTCTAGTACTTTTTCTAAAGGATAGCCGCGCTCAATCACATCACGATTCATTTTAAAATAGCGCCTCAATTCTTCATCGATATCTAAATAAATACTAAGGCTATAACATTCCCTGAGAGTTCTTGAATATAGTGCATGTAACCCCGTTGCAATTAAAAAATCATTACTTTTAATCTGAAATTGTGTTCCTTTTTGCCCTTTTTGATGATCATAGTGCCTAATCGTAATCGGCTTACCATCAATTAATTTCATTAGGTCTAGTGTAAAGGCCTCTAAATCATTCGCCATCGGATTTAAATGAGTCATTACCTGCCAAATGGGTTTTTTCCGATCCCATAAATGATAATCATCACCTGACAATATCGTTATCGAATGTTTGCCAAATAATCCTGTTAAAGCTAAGCCAAATGTATCTTTACCAGCTCCTGAATCTCCAGCAATTCCTAATGCGAAAGGTTCTCGACTAAGTCGAAAGTAATCATTATCGTTAATATTTACTTGGTAAATTTTAACCATTAATACAACTCCAATTGCAAATAACATGGTTTGTAATAGTGCAATAAAGTGTTGTATGACTGAAAGTGTTAAATTAGAAACTGGAACAAGTAAATCCATCCCTCCAATCCATGACTCCTGATGAAGTCCAAAATCATGTATCACAACAAATAACACAGAAAATGCCAAGATCAGTGGCGTGGCCAAGCGTGTATTTCCTATCTGAAATATCACCAACAGGGGAATGGTCCACATGAACCAGCCAGGAGCGGCGGGTGTCAGTAACACAAGTGCTAAAAATGAAGTCCCTAACAAGGTATAAAAAAGCCAAAAATTCAGCCGTTTAACTTGATAAGCGAAAAATACGGTGAGAAAATAAATAATTGGAACAATAAAAATTTTCACATCACGACCATAGAAAATCGCCAAGCTATACACTTTTTCCATCTCCGGGTTGCTCAGAAGCATTTTTACACCGCCAGCACTAAACATGAAAGGTACAATAGACACAAGCATTGCCAATATGACTACTTGAATAAACTGGGGACTTAACTTACGAATAGATTTATTGTGCAAAAAATAAATCCCATAAAAAGGTAATGCAATTACCATACTCAGCTTTGCTGAAATAGCAAAAACAAGCATCAAAGCGGCCAATGCTACCTTTAATTGATGTAAATATTTTAGGGATAGGGTCAACAGGGCAACTGGAATAATGTCGTTATATCCCCAGGAATAGGTAGTAAAAATTACGATTGGCGATAACCAATAAACGTAAAGTAATCGCCTTTTTTGAGTTCTCGTAAAAGCCAGTAATGTATTTAAGAGTAAGGCGTCAAAAAAAAATAAAGTTACCCCATAAGCCATAAATCCGGGAAGGCTTACTAAAGAGCTTAATAGATGAAATGGCAGAAATATGACCCACATAACATAACCATATGGGAACGCAATTGCTATACCATCTTGAGCTAACCAGGTTCCCCACGGATCAAAAGATAGATTCTGTAGACTAGTATCTATAAAAGGCAAATACCAGTTGGTTACTGGACTTGCAACAACAAAACAAATGAGGCAAGCTCGAATTAAAGTACCTATCCAAAATACAGGTTCTCTAAGGAGAAGTTTCATTGAATCATTCCTGATTGCTCCCATAATTCATAATTTTTTGTACAAACTGCATCAATCATGGCATGAAATGGCTGGATCAGTTTTATATATTTTTGAATTTCTAACTCAGCAGTACGACCTTGTAACTCTGGGGATACCATACATAGTTTAAAACCTAGATCTTTTAACCGAAAGACTTCGTGTATCGATACAGGAAAATGATTAAAGCAATCGAGCCAGACCCATGTAACTCTCCCAGACAGTCGATAAGCTGTCTCAATAGATTCATATTCTGAGATTCTTACTGCAGATCGATTTTCACCCAAAGTAGAATATTTAATTAAAAAAGGAAATGATTGGTCTAGAAAAAAATAGTCATTGATTCCAAACTGCTTCATCAAAGTAATTAATCGATCTTCAAGCCCCTCTTCCTTCACATTAAGAATTAAAGTTCCATGTTGATAGTTTGCTAGCCATTGATAAAAAGCTTCGCCCTGAATAAAAGGATCATGATTAATGCTTAATTCATTGCCATAACTGCGTATATCCACCTCAATCCCATACTTCTTGGGGGTTTCTATCAACTGAGAAGTTGTATTTCTTCGATGGGCAATGATTTGCATTATTTATATCGATTCTTCAAAATCAAACTAAATTCAATCGTTCTCTTAATAAATTTTATTTTACCTTTCCAGTCAACATTCCAATGCGAAGTCCCATAAGCTCTCTTCCCAAAAAGAACTGGATATCTGACCATCTTTAAATGTTGCCTTTTCACTTCATGATAAACAAATAAATCCAAAGAGAAGTCGTGAGGTGGGTTAATCCATGATAGGAAAAAATCCTTAGAGAAAATATTTGGCTGTGCATTCACATCCCAAAAAAATTTTCTGAATAATATTGTCTCAAAAACACTCATTCCAATCGTAAACACAATATCGACCCAAGTGCGGCCATATCTCTTACCTTTAACAAAGCTAGGAAAATCATTTAACTCAAATATTTTTTGACCAGAAATAACATCAAGCGGATCAGTTTGAAGGTCGGCATGTGTCCAAGCAAGAATATCTCCACGAGCACATTTTAGTCCTTCCAAAATACCATAGCCATATCCTTGATTTTTATCTATACGAATACTCCGGCATAAAGAACCCTCGACTAATAATTCAGAGAGAACTTGAGAGGTATTATCGGTTGATCCGTTATCCACTAGGATAACTTCTATATCGCAAGTTTTACATAGGATATGGCAACGATCGACTAATAGAGGAAGATTTTTTTCTTCATTAAAACAGGGAATAATCAATGACAACATACTTTTATTTTTTTCCAGCTGGAGTAAAAACAAAAAATCGCATACCTATAAAATTAAGAGTAGCTGACAATCCTATTGCTACTATGAACGCAAATTGTATAACATGATTCAAATTTGAGAATAAAGTCATTATCAATGAATTAGAAATGACATTCAATCCTAAAGAGAGTCCATAGAGAATATAAAACCTGACAATGTTATTTCGTGTTGAATGTCTTTGATTAAATGTCCAATAGCGGTTAGCAAAATAAGAAAATATAGTGCCCACTAAAAATCCAAAGGCTTTGGCAATCGTTAGGGGAAATGATCCAACTTGTAAGAGAATTTGATAAAAAGCATAATCGATACCGGCTGTAAGAAAACCAACTATCAAAAATATTTGAAGTTCTTTATGAAACATTATTTTCTCAAGGGGAGTTGAGGCGCAATTGCTTGGAAAGCGCTTTCTAACTCATGTAGTTTTTCTTGGGATATGTGACGATCCTTTTTCAGCTCGTAAGGGTGACCTCCCCATTTATGAAAACACGATTGCCAATATTCAAAGGTTTTTAAATCATTGGGTGTTCCCCATGAAAAAAATTCTTGCACTTCAAAATAAGCGCATTTTAATCCTAGTTCAAGAGCGTCATTAACACATGAATCCAGATAAAACTCTCCGTTGATTCGACCATCTCTTTTGATTAATCGGTCGACTACTTTTTTAAAATCACTAATCCGCTTAAAAGTAAAAGTTCCAATTACAATAGGGTCATGTGAAGGATTTTCTAAAGGATTCTTAACTGAAATATGATCGATCTTTCCCTTCATTTCACTAATCCAACCAAACATTTTTGGATTTCGTAAGGCATTTGTATGTCCCCGTACCCCCCAAATAATAATATCAACTTCATCATCCTTTAAAAGTAAATCGAACTCTTGCTGATCATAAAGAACGCCATTATCACAAGCCCCAAAGGTAATGGGCTCAAACTGTTCAATCTTCCCTTGAGTAGCAAGTTCTTCTATGCCAAGGAGAGCAGTACAGGCTTGTCCTTCAGTTATTCCAGGTAAAATCTTAATGATTGCCTTTGGGTGCTGATCCATTAATTCTTTTAGCAAGACATCGTAATCAAGCATGTCTTTACGAAGCAGAAATACATGATTTTTTGCAGAAGGTAAGTCATTTATCGCTTGAGAGACCATTGACTTTCCTGACACATTGATTAGTGGCTTACAAACAGAGTAGCCTGCCGAAATAAATCGCTGGCCCATGCCCGCCATCGGTATCAGAACGGTACCCCTTGGATAATTATTATTTTTTTGAGCATCTAATAATTGGCGAAAAGCTCTAGACCATTGATTATATTCACATAGATCTTCCGGGGTACCCCACTGCATAAAATGCTGCAAGGGATAGACGGTGATTTTCTTTTGTTCGGCAATAAGGGTTTTATAAGATAGGCTAACGTAAAACTCACCATTCACATGTAAATTTTGTATGCTACAAGATGTAAATGCCTCTTTCATCAATTGGCCAGATAAAAAATAATATGTGCCACTAGATGCGTACTCATTCATCCTGTTCTCAGTAAAAGGTAATTTTTCCTGAATATCTTGAACCCATCCACTAGATTCTTTCATATAAGCATAATTTGTAGTGCCCAAGCTATGGGGATGAAAGCCCTTATAAGCAGGAATAGCCCCATCACATTGCGTTTCCTTGACAAAATTTTTAAAGTGGCTCCAATCCCAATAGCAAGTGAAATCACAATAATTAACGATCGTGGGTTGTTGTAAGTTAATTGTTTCTATTGATTGAAGTATTGCGTGGACTGGACCTAACTTGTGCGGCTTAATTCCTATTATGTTGCCACTGGGGCAGTATTTTTTCAGAATACTCTCTAATTGATAACTTGGGTTTCCTAAATGTTCTTCATTACAGATAAAAGTAAAGTTGGTTTCTCCGGGAAACATATCGATAACATGATGAATAATTGGCTTCCCTTCAACTTCGATCAAAGGTTTAGGGAGGTTGAAACCAGCGCTTCTAAATCGCTCCCCAAAGCCTGACATAGGAATAATAATTTGCATCACTCTAGCCTAATAACTAAATTTTTTTCAGTAGATATATTTTGCTCTTGAAACATCGCAAAATATATAATCCATAAACAGCAATCTAGCCGTCTTTTACACAAAGCTCGATATCTAAAAAAGCGAGAGAACTATTGAGCATCATTCGCCCTTTCATGATATTGTTAATAGTCATTATTAATAAATATTTTGTTAATCCAATCAATTTGTCAACACTAAATTCTTTTTTAATCAGTACCAAATTGCAATCTTTCTTCTTAGCTTTAGCATAAAAAAATGCCTTATACAAGCGTAGGCAAAGATAGGCCTAGTATTACTCATTCAATATTAGCAAAAGCAATCTCAGATGCTCTCAATATTTCACCGATTACTAATTTTGAATGTTGAATCGATAAAAATCCAGCCTCATAAGCCGAGGGTGCCAGGTAAACCCCTTCGTCAAGCATGGCATGAAAAAAACGTTTAAATTTGTCAATATCAGAATTCGTTACGTCTTGCAGAGTTGCTGGTTTATTTTTAGAAAAATAAATTCCAAACATTCCGCCAATGTGATCCGATGAAAAATCATGTCCGGCTGTTTTAGCTAATTCTTCCAGACCTTCTAAGAGGCTTGTAATATTTTCTGATAATTTTTCATAAAACCCTGGGGCACTTACTAAATTGAGTGTGGTTAGCCCAGCTGCTACGGCCAAGGGGTTTCCCGATAAAGTTCCTGCTTGATAAACGTTACCAATTGGGGCAAGTTTTTGCATAATGTCTTTTCGACCGCCAAAAGCTGCCATCGGCATACCGCCGCCCATTACTTTGCCAAGGCACGTCAAGTCTGGCTTAACCCCATGCAAGCTTTGAGCTCCACCTAAGGCAACTCGAAACCCTGTCATTACCTCGTCATAAATTAATACTGCCCCATATTGCTCTGTTAATTGGCGCATCGCTAAGATAAATTCAGGGCTTAGCTTAACAAAATTCATATTTCCAGCAATCGGCTCTACGATGAGTGCTGCCACTTGTGCGCCAAACTGTTTAAATGCATTATCTAGCGCTTCCAAATCATTAAATGGCAACACTAAGGTATGCTTTACTAAGTCCTGAGGAACTCCACCTGAGGATGGGGCATTTGTTGCTAAATCTATTTGTTGCTCAGCAAAGGTGAGTAATCCTGAGCCTGCTTTTACTAGTAAGCTATCTGCATGTCCGTGATAACAGCCTTCAAATTTAATAATTAAATCGCGTCCTGTAAAACCCCTTGCTAACCGCAGGGCACTCATCGTTGCTTCAGTGCCACTGGAAACTAATCGAACCTGCTCAATACTAGGTACTAACTCAACAATTTTTTCAGCCATTAAAATCTCAGCCTCTGTTGGTGCCCCAAAACTAAAGCTATTTTCAGCGGCCATTTGCACAGCTTTAACAACTTCAGGATGGGCGTGACCAAGAATCATTGGACCCCAAGACCCAATACAATCGATATATCGTTTACCCTCCACATCCCAAAAATAAGGCCCCTTGGCATGGCTAATAAATCTAGGTACGCCGCCCACGGATCGAAATGCTCTTACCGGAGAATTAACACCACCTGGTGTGGTTATTTGGGCACGGTCAAATAAGAGTTGATTAGTATTCATAGCAAATAATCGTCATTAATATCATTAAAAAGTTACTAATAGGAGAAGCAATATATCAACAAAATGATGACAATCCTCAAATTGCCATCATTTCAAAATCTTCCTTGCGGGCTCCACACTCCGGACAAGTCCAGTTTATCGGGACATCTTTCCAAAGTGTTCCAGGAGCAATGCCATCATCCGGCAAGCCAGCCGCCTCATCATAAACCCACCCACAAATTAAGCACATATACGTTTTTAATTCCATCGTGACTCTACTCTCTTTTCTCTTTCAAAATTAATAAAAACTGATTTATCGATGAATTGCATTTACTGAATATCTAACTTACTCATAAAGACCATGCCTAATCAAATAGCTCTCTTTCTGGGCCTAAGCTCTATTGTATTCGTCTTTGCTCACCACACGACTTTCTGCATTTACTTGAAATATTTCCTAAAGTGCTAGTCGACTAGTCCATCTTTATTTACGTTTAAGGAGGACTCACGGCTACTTCTAATCTGGAACCGAAATAAACGGCACTCAATCGCTCCATTAAATAAAGGAGTTCTCTTAGTTTCTTTCATTCTTAGTTGCCCCGCAAGACCCATGTCTGCAGTCAAAATATCCATTTGCCAGCCATCAAATCGGTCTTTGAGATGTCGTCCAAATTGCATTAAAAAGTCTACAAATTCGGGATCAGATATATTCTTCGGAAGTGGATCTCTAGCACCCCGTTGCTTTCTTTCAGGGTCATCAACTCCCTTACCGCCCCCCTTTATTTCAAGTCGTTCACCATAAGGTGGATTAAAAATAATAATCCCCGTTTTACCGGCCTCTAAATTTGGCGCCTTCACTTGGAGCGCATCAATCTGGACTATAGAAGGAGTTCCTGGCAAATACGCTTTTTGCCAATTTCTTTTACAAATGGCTACCATCTGCTCATTAATATCAGACCCTGAAATAAATAATGGTGTTGCCTCATACCGCTGCATCAAAAGCGAAGCATCCTCTTTCATTAGGTGCCATAGCTCTAATTGGGTACTTTCCTGAAAGGGCCTTAATCTAGAAAAACCAAAGCCCTGAATAGTGTTTACCAAATCGACGCGGGATGGTTTGTAAAAAGCTACGCTGTCTTTTTTTAATCCCTTTTGATATTTTTTACTATCGTCTAAAGAGTTTTCAGCGCGTTCAATCTGGTCTACTCGTTTTTTGACGAGCGGTGGATTGATCACGCTCACTAAAGGCTTACCAGTCTCAACTAGAATCGGGGCTTGCCAGACAGAGTTACTTAAATTATTTTGAATGGGAGGGTTAATTATTGCTTGATCTGGTTCTGTAAGCTCTTTATAGGACTTTTCTGTTTTCTCAACTTCAATCAAGTTATCTAATTGTGTTTGAGCCATCGAAGGAAGTAATTGATTTTCCGGATTTAAATCAATCGAGCTTCCTAAGATGCCTGCCCGAATTACTCCAGGAGCAATACGTTTAGCAATTTGTGCTGCCTCAATCAAAATCGTACCGCTGCCACACATCGGATCAAATAGAGGTTGCTCAGGTTGCCAGCCGCTTAAGGCCAAAATTCCTGCGGCTAAATTTTCTTTGAGTGGCGCGGCTCCCTTTTCGTCTCTCCAGCCTCTTTTGAATAACGGTTCACCAGAGGTATCGATATATAAAGTAATATGTGTAGCGTCTAAAAAGGCCATGACTCGAACATCTGGTGTGGCAGTCTCTATAGTTGGGCGGCTCCCAGTAATCTCCCGAAATCGATCACAAATCGCATCTTTGATGCGTAATGTAACAAAATTTAAACTCGTTAAATTTGAGCGCTGCGCAGTAACATCAACTCGCAGAGTCTGATCTGAATTAAACCAGTCTTCCCAAGCAATTTTTCTAGCCACCTGATAAATTTCTTCTTCTTGTTTATAGGTACTGTGAAAAACCTGTAACAAGACTCGACTTGCTACTCTGGATTGCAAGTTCAAGATCATTGCTAGTGCCAACGAGCCTGAACATTCAATTCCACCTGTTGGTTTTAATGGTAACTCGCCAACAATTGCACTGCGCATTGTTTCTTTTAATGGCGCATTTTGAGAGTTCAGAGCTTCCGAAATAATGCGGTTTAACTCGACATGCAGAGGGCCCTCAAGACCCCTTGGGCATACAACAAAGAATTTCAAAAGGGTTTGATTACTACTAAAACCACAATAATTGTCAGTAAAAGAACGGGAACTTCATTAAACCAACGATACCAAACATGTGATTTTTTATTATTTCCTACTCGAAATTTCTTGATCATTGCACCGCACATATGGTGATATCCAATCAGAAAAATAATGAGTAGTAACTTCGCATGCATCCATGCCGAACCTGGGCCTTTACCAACTCCGTAATACAACCATAGAATCAATCCAAAAACGAGTGCAGGTATCATTAAAATAGTCATAAAACGATACAGTTTTTGGGCCATCAAGATCAACCGATCTTGAACCGCAGAATTGTTGTCTTGGGCTAAATTGACAAATATTCTAGGTAAATAAAAAAGCCCAGCGAACCACGATGTAACAAAAATAATGTGTAGGGTCTTAACCCATTGATACCCAGAAATTTCCATAAGATGTCCTTGATTTTAAACCCGAATTGAGCCATCACCTTTAACTAAATACTTGAGTGAAGTAAGCCCTTCCAAACCCACAGGGCCTCTAGCATGAAGCTTATCATTCGATATGCCTATTTCTGCGCCAAGACCATATTCAAAACCGTCAGCGAATCGAGTACTGGCATTATGCATCACGCTAGCGCTATCGACCTCACGCATAAACTGCTGGGCATGTGTAGAGTTTTCCGTCATGATCGCGTCAGTGTGTTGACTACCATAGGTATTAATATGCGTTATTG
>Ga0214919_10002022_pt1 | contig 32325 bp, 24 predicted proteins | sample LL1503_MetaG_FD_177994 | JGI IMG/M metagenome (GOLD analysis project Ga0214919, IMG submission 177994) | Freshwater microbial communities from Lake Lanier, Atlanta, Georgia, United States - LL-1503 | ecosystem: Environmental > Aquatic > Freshwater > Lake | place: USA: Georgia | collected... | reverse complement strand
ATCGCTGCTGACGCCGACCGCTCCGGCAGGCCAGGTCACCGACGGCTACCAGACATCGATCGGCATGACCCCGCCCGATGGCCATGATCACGGCACGATGCCCATGCCGACGCCAACGCCGACGCCGACGCCAACGCCGACGCCGACGCCAACGCCGACGCCAACGCCGACGCCAACGCCGACGCCGACGCCTAGCGGCGACCTCTGGAAGGAACAGTTCTTCGCGCCCTACGTCGACATGGGGCAGTATCCCGTGCCCAATCTCGTTGGCCTGGCGCAAAAGTATGGAGTGGGCCTGCTCACCCTCGGCTTCATGCAGGCCAGCCCCAGCGGAAAGCTGGCCTGGGGCGGGTATGACGTCCTCACGCTCGACAGCACCAACGAACAGGCCGTGGCAATCCGCAGTCAAATCAATTCCCTGCGGGCTGCCGGCGGCGATGTGATGGTGTCGTTGGGCGGAGCCGCAGGCCTGTCGCTGGCGCAGTCCTATGCCCAGCGGGGGCTCGGAGCCACGGCTCTGGCGACGGCCTATGGCGAGACGATCGACACGCTCAAGCTCACCAAGGTCGACTTCGACATCGAGGGGGCGGCCATCGCCGAAACGAATATCCTCAAGCTCCAAATGGACGCCATCGCGCTGGTGCAGAAGAGCCATCCTAACCTGGGCGTGTGGCTCACCCTGCCGGTGCTGCCGCAGGGCCTCACGCAGGACGGCGTGAATGCGGTGAAGATCGCCCTTGTGGCCGGCGTGAAAGTCGACGGCGTCAACGTGATGGCGATGGACTATGGCGACAGCGCCGCGCCGCCGGCGGTCAAGTCGATGGGCGAGTATGCCATCGACGCCGCCAACGCCACCTTCGCGCAGATGACCACCCTGTTCACGAGCCAGGGCCAGACGTTCGGCTGGAATCAGCTGGGCGTGACGCCGATGCTGGGCGTCAACGACGTCAGAACCGAGGTTTTCACCCTGCAGGACGCCGATCGCCTCGAAACATTCGCCCGGGCCAAGGGGCTGGGGATGCTCTCGATGTGGTCGCTCAACCGCGACAACCCGGGACCTGCAGGGCAGCTCTCCAACACCCATGCGGGCATTTCCACGATACCCGCAGGTGGCTTCAGCCTCGCCTGGGGCGACTATGGCAGCGATCCGGCGATCACCGGCGCAGTGACTCCGGTCACGCCAGTCACTCCGGTTACTCTCCCCGGCATCACGATCGGCGATGTTTCCGTCACCGAGGGCAACCCGCAGACGAGCGTGGCCAACGGCTACCTGCACACCTCGGGCAGCCAGATTCTCGACGCCAACAACAAGGCGGTGCGGATCGCCGGCGTGAACTGGTTCGGCTTCGAGACGAGTAACTTCGCCCCGCACGGTCTCTGGACCCGCGGCTACAAGGAGATGATGGATCAGATGAAGTCGCTCGGCTTCAACACGATCCGCCTGCCCTACTGCGACCAGCTCTTCGACTCGGGCAGTACGCCCAACAGCATCGACTTCTCGAAGAACGCCGACCTGCAGGGGCAGAGCGGCCTGCAGATCATGGACAAGATCGTGACCTATGCCGGCCAGATCGGGCTCAAGGTCTTCCTCGACCACCACCGCTCGGAGGCCGGCAACAGCGCCAATGCCTCCGGCCTCTGGTACACGGCCGCGTATCCCGAGAGCAAGTGGATCAGCAACCTGTCGATGCTCGCCACCCGCTACGCGGGCAACTCGACGGTCATCGGCATCGACCTCCACAACGAGCCGCACGGATCGGCCACGTGGGGTGACGGCGGCGCGAACGACTGGCGGCTGGCCGCGGAGCGGGGCGGCAACGCCGTGCTCGCCGCCAACCCCAACCTGCTGGTGATCGTGGAGGGCATCGAGACGGCCTCGTCGGGCAGCTACTGGTGGGGCGGCAATCTCTCCAACGCCGGCACGGCGCCGGTGCGGCTGAGCACGGCCGGCCGGCTCGTCTACTCCGCGCACGATTATCCGGCGAGCGTCTACGCGCAGCCCTATTTCAGCGACCCGACCTATCCCAACAACCTGCCAGGCGTGTGGGATAAGAACTGGGGCTACCTCTTCCGCACCGGCACCGCGCCGGTCCTGCTGGGTGAGTTCGGCAGCACCCTCGCCACGGCCAGCGACCAGGCCTGGTACTCCAAGATGGTCAACTATCTGAAGGGGGATCTCGACGGCAACGGATCGGTCGACCTGGCGGCAGGCCAGCAGGGCATCTCCTGGACCTACTGGTCGTGGAATCCCGATTCGGGCGACACCGGCGGCATCCTGGCCGACGACTGGAAGACGGTGAACACGGCCAAGGTCGATCCGCTCAAGGCGGTGCAGTTCCAGTTCCCGGCAGTGTCGGGAACGGGAAGTGCTGTTACGACCACACCGCTCACGTTCACCGTCTCGCTCTCGGCGGCGAGCACGCAGTCGGTGACCGTGCAATATGCCACGGCCAATGGCACCGCGGTCGCCGGCAGCGACTACACCGCGGCCTCGGGCACACTCACGTTTGCCCCCGGCGAGACGCAGAAACTGGTGACCGTGCTCGTCAGCCGCGACGCGACGGCGGAAGTGAATGAGACGTTTTCTCTCGCCTTGACCAGCCCCACGAATGCCACGCTGATGAAGTCGGCGGCGACCGGCACGATCCTCGATGACGATACGGTGGCTCCCACTCCGACTCCCACTCCGACTCCCACTCCGACGGGCAAAGTGGTGGCCACCTACACGCAGACGAGCGGCTGGGGAACCGGCTTCAACGGTGCCATGACGCTCAAGAACACGGGCACGACGGCCATCACCGGCTGGACGATGGAGTTCGACATGAAGGCGAACATCGTCAACATCTGGAACGCAGTGATCGTCAGCCACGTCGGCACCCACTACGTGATCAAGAACGCCGACTGGAACGGCACGATCGCGGCCGGCGCCGAGATCTCGTTCGGATTCCAGGCCGACGGCCTCGCCGGCGAACTGCCGTCGAACAAGAAGTTCAACGGCGTCGCCGTGTAAAATCAGGCACGAGCGCAGAAATTGGGGACGGGAGCGATTTTTATGAATCACCCGTCCCCATTTTCCCGCTCATAAAAGCCCCCGGCGGAAGCCGGGGGACTCCGGGTTTGAACACCACCAAACGTGCCATGCAGATCCGGGCTTGCTGATCCGGGAAGAGCCCAACGACCCGGTGTCCCCGGGCTTCCGCCCGGGGCTTTTTGTAAAAACACGCGCCAGGCCCGGAGGGCGGGGTCAGCACCGGCAAACTGCGTTTGCCAAGAAACTGGCTGACGACGGGCATCCGCCCGTCAGGGCGACACGATGTCGTGTTTTTCGTGAAGGTTGCAGCTGAGGAGCCGGTCGGAGGCACGCGCAGGAGTCCGGTGAATTCTGCGACTCACGAGCGATGGAGGATTCGTCCAAGAGCATCCTGTAGCAGAATCCGCCGGCGACGAGCATGCCGCAGCCGGCGGGCTGTGTTCACGAAAAACATCGCATCGTGCGATTTTTTCTTGGCCGACATCCGTCGGCTGGTTCTTACCCGGCCCTCCGGGCCTAGCGTATCGGAGATAAAAATCCTCAGATGCTGAGGAGCCGGTCGGAGGCACGCGCAGGAGTCCGGTGAATTCTGCGACTCACGAGCGATGGAGGATTCGTCCAAGAGCATCCTGTAGCAGAATCCGCCGGCGACGAGCATGCCGCAACCGGCGAACCAATGCGGCCTGTCAGCACCTTCTTCAGCCACTTTGATCAGTCGAGCGACACGCCAGCGACCGGGCGAGCGTCACGTTGGCGACCGCCTCTTCGACCGAGTCGGCCAGCGCCGTGAGGTGCCCCATCTTGCGGCCCGGCCGCGGCTCCCCCTTGCCGTAGAGCAACAGGCTCAGGCCCGGCACGGTGAGGGCGGCGGCCCAGTCGGGCTCACCATTCTTCCAGCAGTCACCCAGCAGGTTCGCCATTGCCGCCGGCGCGAGTTGACGCGGCGAGCCCAGGGGCAGGCCGCAGATTGCCCGCACCTGCTGCTCGAACTGCGAGGTCTCGCAGGCGAATATCGTGAGGTGGCCGGAATTATGGGGACGAGGCGCGATCTCGTTGACGAGCACGCGGCCGTCCCGCGTCACGAAAAACTCCACGCAGGCGACCCCCACAACATCCAGCTTTTCGAGCACGGCTGCCGCCATCTCCCGTGCCGAGTCGAGCACGGCAGCGGGCAGCCCCGCGGGCACTGACGAGATGTCGAGAATGTGATGGCGATGGTGGTTGCGGGTCGGGGCGAACACGGCCGTGGAGCCGTCGAGCCCCCGCGCCGCCACGACCGAAATCTCGCACTCAAAATCGACCCACGCTTCGACAATCAGAATGCACCCGCCCAGACTGTTCCACGCCGCGTCGATCTCCTGCGGGCCCGCGCCGGCGTCGAGTTTCTGCTGGCCCTTGCCGTCGTAGCCGAAGGCCGCGGTCTTGATGACCGCAGGCAAGCCGACCGCAGCCACCGCCGCATGGAGTTCCTCCCGCGACCCCACCAGGCGATGCGGCGCACACGCAAACCCCTCACGGAGCAGAAACGCCTTCTCCCGGCCGCGGTCCTGCGTGGTGAAGAGCACCTCCGGGGCCGGCCGCACCGGCACGACGCCAGCGAGGGCCCGGAGCGGAGCCGCCGACACGTTCTCGAACTCGAACGTCAGCACATCGAGGCCCCGCGCCATGGCGACGAGCGCCGCCGGATCGTCGTAGGCTCCGACATGCACCCGGTCGCAGTGATGCGCCGCCGGGCAGTCGGCCGAGTCGGAAAATGCCTCGACGCGGTAGCCCATCCGCTTGGCGGCCATGGCGAACATCGCGCCCAGTTGACCGCCACCCATCACGCCGAGCGTCGCGCCCGGCGTGATCACTTTTCGCTCGGCCGATCCGACCATGGTGTGCCTTCCGTTTCCAGCCGGTCACCGAGGACCCGGTCGGTCTGCGCCTTGCGATAAGCGACGAGTTTGTCCCGCAGGGCGGCATCCTCAAGCGACAGGATGGCAACCGCCAGGAGTGCGGCGTTGGCCGCCCCGGCGGGCCCGATCGCCAGCGTGCCGACGGGGATGCCGGCCGGCATCTGCACGATCGAGAGCAGCGAATCGACGCCCCGCAGCATCGACGACTCGACCGGCACGCCGAGTACCGGCAGGTGCGTCTGGGCGGCCAGCATGCCCGGGAGATGGGCGGCACCGCCGGCACCGGCGATGATCACCTTGAGGCCGCGATCGGCGGCGGATGTGGCGTAGGCGGCGAGTTTGTCGGGGGTGCGGTGGGCAGAGACGATATCGCACTCGTGCGGCACGCCGAACTGCGAGAGCGTCTCGGCGGCCCGTTGCAGCGTGGCCCAGTCGGACCGGCTTCCCATCACGATGCCGACACGCGGCGACGCAGCGGCGTGCGACGCACCAGCGCTCGCTGAAGATCGGCTGGATGGGGGAGGGGTGTCGGCCACTCGATGGGGCTCCGGCGCGGACGGCAGGGGAGTGATCGGAGAAAAGAAAACATCTTGCTATCACCCCCGCGCCGTTGCAACCTGTGGCCATGGCCCGCCCACTTCCTGACATTCTGCCGGTTCCCTGGCCCGCCGGCCTGCCGGCACCGCCGCCCCGCACCGACGAGGCTCTCACGAGGGCGGCACAGGTGCTCGCCGCAGCCGGCCTCGTGGCCATTCCCACTGAAACGGTCTACGGCCTGGCGGCCGACGCCCTCGATGCCGACGCCGTCGACCGCATCTTTGCCGCCAAGGGACGGCCGGCCACCAATCCGCTCATCGTCCATGTGGCCGACACCGCGATGGCACGGTCCCTCGCCGCGGACTGGCCTCAGGCGGCGGAACTGATCACCGCGAGCCTCTGGCCTGGGCCCGTCACGGTCATCGTGCCCCGTGGTCCGAAAATCCCCGACAACGTGACGGCGGGTGGGCCGACGGTGGCCCTTCGCTGCCCGGAGCACCCGCTCACCAGACGGCTGATCGCGACGCTCGGCCGGCCGCTCGCCGCGCCCAGCGCCAATCGCTCCATGCAACTCTCGCCGACGACGGCCGGCCATGTGCTCGAAGGCCTGGGCAATCGTATCGACCTGATCCTCGACGGCGGCCCCTGCGGCCGCGGCATCGAGTCGACCGTGGTCGACTGCACGACCGATCCGCCGCGGCTCCTGCGGCCCGGCCCCATCGGCCGCCTCGAACTCGAAGCGGTACTCGGGCGTCCGGTGCTCGACGTGACGGCACCGCACGACGACGATGCCGCGCCCGCGCGATCACCGGGCACGCTCCCCCGCCACTACGCCCCCAAGACGCCGCTGGAGGTGTCGGCCACGGCCGCCGAGCGGGTCGAGGAGTTGGTGCAGGCGGGAAAACGGATCGCCTGGCTCACGGCCCGGATCGACGATCCCAGGGTGATGCTGCTCGCCGCGTCGCGGGATCTGCTCGTGGTGCCCATGCCGTCCGATCCGGCGGCCTTCGCCACCAGCCTCTATGCCACGCTCCACGCGATTGATCGCCGCAGCCTCGACAGGATCATCGTCGACACGCCACCCGACACGGAACCGTGGCGGGCCGTCACCGACCGCCTCAGCCGCGCAGCCAAGCGGTAAGGGCTCAGCCGAGAATCTCGCGGAGGGCCGCGACGATCTCCGGATACTGGAACACGAATCCTGTGTCGAGCGCCACCCGAGGGATCACCCGTTGCGATGCGAAGAGCACCTTCGCAAACTCGCCGAACAAGAGCCGCAGACCGAAATACGGGGCCGGCATGAACGCGGGCCGATGCAACTGACGGGCCAAGGCCTTGGTGAACTCGCTGTTGCGGACCGGATGCGGCGCAACCGCATTCATGGCGCCGCGAATCGACTCGGTCTCGGCGGCGTGCAGATAGAGTCGGGCGAGGTCAGCGACGTGGATCCACGGCATCCACTGTCGGCCATTCCCCAGCGGTCCGCCACCGCCCAACTTGAAAGGAGTGAGCATTTTGGCGAGTGCGCCGCCTCCGGCGCCGAGCACGATGCCCGTCCGCGCGGTGACGACCCGCACTCCGTGCTGCTCAGCGGCGACCGCCTCCCGCTCCCATGCGACGCAGACGTCGGCCAGGAAATCGCTGGCTGGCGAGGCGTCTTCCGTGAGCTCCTCCTCGCCACGATCGCCGTAGTAGCCGACTGCCGACGCCGACACGAGCGTCTTCGGCTTGACCGCGGCCTGCGCAATGCCCTGCACGAGGTGCCGCGTGCCCACGATTCGGCTGTCGCGGATGCGCGCCTTCTGCGCCGCGGTCCAGCGGCCCTCGGCCACCGATTCTCCCGCGAGATGCAAGACGACATCGATTCCCTCGAAGGCCTCGGCGGGCGGCGGTCCCCGCATCGGATCCCACTGGACGATCCGTCCGGCCAGGGTGCCGATCGATGTGCGGGCATGATCCGGGTTGCGGGAGAGCACGACAGGCCGATCGAGCAGTCGCAGCAACCTGGGACCCACGAACCCTGTTGCACCGGTGACCAAAGCCTTCATGTTTGTAGCCTTCAGAAAGTTTGAGAAAGTTTACGGCCCAGCAGTTATGACCCAGCGAAAGCGAACCGCTGGGGCAGCCAAAGTCGCCAGTGCGCTGAAAAGTCACACGGTTCTGTGCCGGAGGAAGTATAAACAGGCCGCGACGTCATCGAAGTCCAGATATTTCTGAAAGATCGTAGATCCCACACCGTGCCTGCCCACCCGCTCCGCCGGTCGTCGCCCGCACGGTTCCTGCCACGGGCCGGCCTGCGCCGCGATCTGTGGGTCTCGACCGCCGACGCGGCAGCCTTCAGCCTGATGGTCGGCTGCGGCGAAACCTACATCCCGGCCTTCGCCCTGGCCTTGGGCCTCGGCCCGGTGGCCGCGGGCATGATGGCCAGCGTGCCGATGCTCGTGGGGGCGATCTTCCAACTGATCACACCGCTGGCAGTGGCCCGGCTGGGAACCAATCGTGGCTGGGTGATCGCCTGCACGACCGTGCAATCGCTGAGCTTCGTGCCGTTTGCCGTCTGGGCAATCCGTGGCCATGCGACACTCACCGAACTGCTGTTCGCGGCCAGCGTCTATTGGTCAGCCGGCATGGCGGGCGCTCCGGCTTGGAATACCTGGATGGGCACGCTGATTCCCGAGGGGATGCGCACGGCCTACTTCGCCAACCGCAGCCGCCTGGGACAGTTCGGCGTCTTCATCGGCTTCGTCCTGGGCGGTCTGATGCTGCAGTGGGGCGAGGCCAGCGGGGTGACGCTTCTGGCCTTTGCGGGGCTGTTCATCGCCGCCGGAATCTGCCGCGTGTTCTCCACGATGATGCTGGTGAACTGCCGGGAGTTTGACAGTCCCAAGAACGGGAACCACAGCGACGCGGAGCCAGGTCCTGCCACCGGCACCGCGTTCTTCAGCTGGGTGCACGACCTCGGCCGCACGCTCCGGCGGATGGCGAACTCGCCGTCCGGACCACTCGTCACCTACCTCTGCTGCCTCGTCTTCGCAGGGCAGTTCTCGGCTCCGTATTTCACCCCCTACATGCTCCGGGAACGCGGTTTCTCCTACCACACGTTCATGCTGGTGGTGGCGACAAGTTTTCTTGCCAAGGCGCTGTTTCTGCCGAGCCTGGGGCGGCTCGGATCGCGAATCGGCTCGCTTGGCCTCCTCTGGGTGGGCGGGCTGTCGGTCATCCCGCTGACACTGCTCTGGCTGCCCTCCGCAAACGTCGCCTATCTCGTCGGCGTTCAGGTGCTCGCCGGCGGCTGCTGGGCCTGCTGGGAACTGGCCGTGGCGTTGCTCTTCTTCGACGCGGTGCCGCACCGCGATCGCACCGGAGTGGTCACGATCTACAACCTCGGCCTCGCCATCGCCACGGTCGCGGGTGCCACGGCCGGCGGACTGCTGCTCCGCGCGCTCGGCGAGAACAGCCAGGCCTACGTCACGGTATTCGCCGTTTCGAGTCTGCTGCGAGTGGCCACCGTGCCCCTGCTGCGAAGAGTCCGCATGCCGGATCGGGCAACACCGTAGCCCACGGGCCGTCAGCCCGCGGGAAACCGCGCCTCGCTGGCGATGCTGTCGAGGAACGTGCGAGCGCGGCCGTAGTCGCCCGCCGCATAGTTGTTGACGTTCTCCTTGAGAGCGTCGATGAACTTCGAGACCGTCCGTTGAATCTGCTGATACTGCTCATACTGCATGCTGCCCCCGGACGACGCCCTCTCCGAGAAGAGTTTGTCGAGTTCTTCCCGGTAGGGGGCAAACTGCGGGGAGGTCAGCACCATCGGATACTCGATGTGGCCGGTGACGGGATCGAGCTGCGTGGAACCAAGCCGTGGCGGCAGTCCCATCTTCGCCATGTGAATCGCCTGCTCGTGAGTGACGGGAGGGCCGTCCTCGGCAGCCCGCGCCTCACGATTGGTCTTCCGCATCTCGAAGTAGGTCTCGGTCCACCGCATGCGGTTTTGCATCTCGAGGGTTTTGGCCTCCTGCCAGTTCTTCGCCGCCTGGGAGTTCTCGAGGTTTTGATAGCCCTGGGCACGCATCATCTCCGACATGCCGTAGGCCGCGCCCTGGGCGGCCGTCGACGCGTAGCCACCCCGGTTGAAGCCAAAGCCGCCACCCCACTGAGCGCGGCTGGTCGCTGGCCAGAACAGCGTCGCCATCCCTACGGCCACTGCGACGGCGAGTGTGCATGAAGAACAGGTTCGAGTGCGGGCTTGAGGGAGGCTCGTCATGGTCGTCCTCGTCGGCAGACTGAAGCGGAGGTGCGACAGAGCACCGTCCATAAAAAGATCATACGAAAAGAATCATTTCTGATGTATTCGGAAAAACCGCGAAGAGTATACTTTGCGCTCGGCGTGGATACGACAGCGGTTTGCCCGTGTTTCCACGCGAGTTGGAGCCCTCTCTCTCTCGTTTGTCCGTCTCGTTTGTCCGTCTTTTTCGTCCATACTCGTTAGGGAGCTGTTGCGATGAGCCACGTGCCGTCGATCAAGTGGTTCGGGGTCTTGTGCGGAATCGCCTTGTGGGGCTGTTCCAATGCTACGCCGCCACAGCCCAAGCCCGAGCCTCCGAAGGCGGCGGTGGTCGCCCCCGTCGAGCCGGCCAAAGTCGAGCCGGCCAAAGTCGAGCCGGCCGCGAAGCCGGCAGCGCAAGCCACCCCGGCAGCGGCCAGCGCCCCGGCCGCCGCCAAAAACCCGGCTGTGATGCCCGACGTCAAGCAGCCCGCCGCCGCCGGCACACCTGCCGATCTTCTCGCGTCACTGCGGCAGGCGCTCGCCGCGGCTCCCGACAAGAATGCCCGGGTGCTGGTGATCGACGACATCGCCAAACTTGGCCAGAATTCGAAGGCTGCCCTCGCCGAACTCATCAAGGCTACCGGCGACGAAGACTCCCGCACGCGCTGGCACGCGGCCCGGGCGATCGGCCTGATCGGCGAGGATGCCATGTCGGCACTGCCGACGCTCGTCGCGCTGCTGGCTGACACCGACCCCGTCGTCGTCACGCAATCGGCCGCCGCGATCGGTCTGATCCGCGAGGATGACGGACGACCAACCTTGCCCGCGGCCGACGTGCAGGCGTATGCCAGCGCCACGGAGTCCCTCGCACAATCCACCACGCACCCTGATCCGCGAGTCCGACGGGCTGCCGTGCGGGCCCTGCGCCGACTGATCCCCTCACCGCAGCAGCTCGCGCCGTTGCTGAGCAAACAACTCGCCGATGGAGATCCCTCGGTCGTCATGCCCGCGCTCCACACACTGGCCGACATGGACGACGACGCCGTTCCCTTTCTGATGGAAGCGCTCAAGCAGCCCAAGTCGCGTTATTGGGCGAGCGTTGCCCTGACCGAGATCGGACCCGAGGCAAGCCCGGCCATGGAATCGCTGGCCCAACTGGTCAGCGAAGGCGAAACCCATGAGCGAATCCAGGCGATTCTCGCGTTGGCGGCGATCGGCGAGAAGGCGGCGCCCGTGGCGCCGGTGTTGGTGAAGATGCTCGAGTCAGATGACAGTGCCTTGCGGTTCCCGGCGGCATTCGCTCTGGGCAGGGTGCGGGCCGCTGATGCCGACGCCGCGCTGCAGAAGGCCGTGGGAGACAACGACCCGTTCCTGTCGGAAGTTGCCAGCTGGGCTCTGGCGAGAATTCACCCCGGCGACAAGGGCCTGATGGACGTCGCCATCAAAAAGCTCCGCACGGGTCTCCATAGCGATCGGCCAAACGAACGAACTGCTGCCGCCTCCGGGCTCTCCGATCTGGCTGAACAACTCGACGAGCCGCTCCGACTGGAGTTGGCGACAGAGTTCGCGGATCTGCTGTCAGACCCCATCCCGGCGGTTGGGATGGGTGGTGGAGCTGCCCTGATCCGTCTGGGGCCCACGGCCGTGGACACGCTGCGAGAGAAGCTCTCCGACCCGGCGTTGCGGGGCCGGGTGCTGGAAATCCTGGCGGCAATCGGGCCGGCGGCAAAGCCGGCCGTCGCCGACATGATCAAGTCGCTGACCGATGCCGATCCGGCGGTCCGAGGTGATGCGGCCGCTGCCATCGCCGCCATCGGGCCCGACGCGGCCGCCGCCGTTCCCCACCTCGCGAAGATGCTGGCTGACGATGGAGCACAGTCGGCGAAGTATCCCGCGGCCTATGCCCTCGGCCGCATCGGCCCGGCGGCCAAGCCGGCGGTGGAGCAGCTGCGGGCATTGGCGACGTCGCCGGACGAGGTGCTGGCGACTGTTGCGTTGTGGTCGGCGATCAAGATCGAGCCGAGCGACAGATCGTTGTTCGACCTGGCCATCCCGGCCCTGAGAAAGGCGGCCCGCGCCGAGCAGGAGGTTGTCCGCCTGGAGGCCGTCGTGGCCCTGGGAGACATCGGCCCGGAGGCGGCTTCCGCGATTCCGATCCTGGAACTCCTTTCCGAGGAGGATTCGTCCAAGCCAGTGCGGTCCGCTGCCGCGACCGCCCTCGCGAAGATCAAGGGCAGCTGACGGGGCAGGGGGGACGCAGGGGCGCGTCTGCGCGACCCCCGCGAGTCGGCAAGGTATGACGGCCGGTCTCTTCTGTCTCCAGCCGCACGCCACGGCTGGCCGACCCTATGTTGCTGGAACCCTATCCCGTTGGAATAGGGGTTTGGTCAGGTAGGGCGAGTGGCGGGGGGATAGCAATGGCGCACTATGGCCTGTTTCGCAGACTTTGGCTGACGCGGTTCTCGCAGCCGGCCCGGGATCGTCCTCTCTACCGGCATATTCTCCGAAAGCCTCCCAGACGGATCATCGAACTGGGTGTCGGCACGCTGGGACGGACGGAGCGAATGCTCGGGCTGCTGCGGTCTGCCCAGCCCGGAACCGACCTGCACTACGTGGGCCTCGACCGGTTCGAGGGACGGCTCCCCGAGGATCCGCCGGGCGTGACGCTCAAGCAGGCACACCAGCGGCTGCACGGACTGGCCCGGGTGCAACTCGTGCCGGGCAATGTCGACACCTCCCTGTCGAGGCTCTGCAACCACCTGGGGGCATTCGATCTGGTGCTGATTTCCGCCGACAACGACCCGCGGTATCTCGATCGCTGCTGGTTCTTCATCCAGCGGATCGTCACGGTACAGACCGCCATCTTCGCCGAGTCGAGCGTGGGCAGCGGCGGCGTGTGGAATCCCGTCCCGAAGGCCCGTGTCGACGAACTGGCTTCGAAGACGGTTCTCAGACGCGCCGCCTAGCGGCGGGTGGCAGGGCTGGGGCCCGGGGGCTACATTGAGTAGCGGTCTCGCCACTCCATCCCCGCCCATTATCTTCTCCCCCGATGTCCTCCACGCCCCGCACGCTGCTCGACAAGATCTGGGACGCCCACGTCGTCTGCACCCCTCCCGGCGAACTGCCGCTGCTCTACATCGACCGGCACCTCGTGCATGAGGTGACCAGCCCGCAGGCCTTCGAGGGGCTGCGATTAGCAGGCCGCCGCGTGCGGCGGCCGGATGCCACCTTCGCCACCCCCGACCACAATATCCCCACGACCGACCGGCGGCTTCCGATCGCCGATCCGATCTCGAAGCAGCAGATCGACACGCTCCGCAACAACTGCCGCGAGTTCGACGTGCGGCTGTTCGATCTGGGTGATGCCGATCAGGGCATCGTGCATGTGATCGGCCCGGAACTGGGAATCACGCAGCCGGGCATGACAATCGTCTGCGGCGACAGCCACACCGCCACGCACGGCGCCCTGGGGGCGCTCGCCTTCGGCATCGGCACGAGCGAGGTGGAGCACGTGCTCGCCACGCAGACGCTGCGGCAGGCCAAGCCGAAGTCGCTCGAACTGCGGGTGGAGGGGTCGCTGCACCCCGGGGTCACGGCGAAGGACCTCGTGCTCTATCTGATCGGAAAGCTCTCCACCGAAGGTGGCGCAGGCCATGTGATCGAATACACCGGTCCCTGCGTCCGCCGCCTCGGCATGGAGGAGCGGATGACCGTCTGCAACATGTCGATCGAGGCGGGAGCGCGAGCCGGCATGATCGCCCCTGACCAGATCACCTTCGACTACCTACGGGGCCGGGACTACGCGCCGCGGAACTTCGACCGGGCCGTGGCCGAGTGGGAACGCCTTCCAGGCGACCCAGGCGCGGTGTTCGACCGCGTCGAGATCTTCCAGGGGGGCGATGTCGTTCCTCAGGTCACGTGGGGCACCAATCCCGCCCAGGTGGTGGGCATCGATGCCACGGTCCCCGATCCGACCGCCTTCGGCGATCCCAACGAGCGGGAAAGCGGCAGCCGGGCCCTCGACTACATGGGGCTCTCGGGAGGCACGAAGATCGTCGACATCCCGCTCGACCGTGTCTTCATCGGCTCCTGCACCAACAGCCGGATCGAAGACCTCCGCGCCGCGGCCAACGTTGTCCGAGGCTACCGTGTGGCGTCCACCGTCCACGCGATGGTCGTGCCCGGCAGCGGCCGTGTGAAGAGGCAGGCTGAGCAGGAGGGGCTCGACCGCGTGTTCCGTGATGCCGGCTTCGAATGGCGGGAGGCCGGTTGCAGCATGTGCCTGGGCATGAACCCCGACACCCTCACCCCCGGCCAACGCTGCGCCTCGACGAGCAACCGCAACTTCGAGGGCCGGCAGGGCAAGGGCGGCCGCACGCACCTCGTCTCGCCAGCGATGGCGGCCGCCGCCGCCGTCACCGGCCACTTCACCGACATCCGACACTGGCTCTACCGTTGAACAAACTGCTGCACGACAGCCTCACTCCATGCAATCATTCATCACCCACACCGGCATCGTCGCCTCGCTCGACCGGGCCAACGTCGACACCGACCAGATCATTCCCAAACAGTTCCTCAAGCGGATCGAGCGGACCGGCTTCGGCCAGTTCCTGTTCTTCGACTGGCGATTTCTGCCCGACGGTACGCCAAACCCGGAGTTCGAACTCAACCAGCCGATCGTCGCGGGAGCGAGCGTGCTCCTCGCCCGGCGCAACTTCGGCTGTGGATCAAGCCGCGAGCACGCTCCCTGGGCACTCGCCGACTACGGCTTCAAGGTCGTGATCGCGCCCACCTTCGCCGACATCTTTTTCAACAACTGCTTCCAGAATGGCATGGTTCCGATCCGTCTCTCGGAGGAGGATGTCGAGGAACTCTTCCGCCGGACGAGGGCGGCGGAGGCGGCCGGCGGGCCCTACCGGCTGCATGTCGACCTGCCGTCCTGCACCGTGAGCGACGATGCCGGATTTTCCCGTTCATTCACGGTCGACCCGTTCCGCAAGAGATGCCTCCTCGAAGGCCTCGACGACATTGGCCTGTCGCTCCAGCATGTCGACACGATCGCCGCCTGGGAGGCGGCCCATGCCGCGTCGGCCGGGGAGTGAACGCCATGGTCTTCTCCGGCGGCGGCAGACGCGTTGCACAGCATGCCGCTCCCGCCGTCTGGTTGGCATTGGCATGCGGCCTGTGGTGCCGGATCGCGGCGGCGGCAGCGCCGCTGCCCCAACGCATCGACCTCGTCACGGATATCCCAGGAGCGGGTGACCTGGCTGCCCCAGCCAACGGGCAGACGCTCTATGTGCTCGATACGACACGCGGCGAGGTCGTGGCCGTCGACCCGTTCGAGCCCACGAAGCGTTGGTCTGCCGTGGCGGCGGGCCCGCCGGCGGCAGCCGGTGCCGTCACGCTCTCGCTGGCATGCATCGACACGAGCATGATCGCACTGCTCTGCCGCTCTCAAGACGCCTGGTCGTTGCAGACGCATCGACTTCAGCCGGGCACTGCCGCCGAGCCGGGCAAGCCGTTGCAGACGGTGTCGGTGGGCGCGGCCCCACGCGGCCCCGGGCCGGCCCCGGCCCCGGCCGCCGCGTCGAACGCCGTTCGGCCGGAAGCGGACGAGCGAGCATGCCTGATCGTGAGCCCCTCTCGTGACTGGCTGGGCGTCTGTGGACTGCCGGCCCCGCTGCCCGCGGTGCTGCGTGCGCCGATCGCCGGCGCACGGATCGGCGGCCTGTCATCGCGAGCCTGCCCGGTGCTTGCCCCGGGGCAGCGGCTCTCCGCAGCCACGATCAGTACGGCGGAGGAGTTCGTGCTCTTCGCCACCGATCCGGCAGCCCGCTCGCCCGCCAGCTTTTTCGTCTCGTTCTATCTGCCTCCCGATCCGCGGCAGCTGCTGCACCTCGACACGTCGCTGCCGCAGGTCCGCGACGCCGCATTCTGCCGGACTGACGGCACGCTCTGGGTGGCCGGTGGCGAAGCGGGAAGCGACACCGCCCCCGAGGGACTGTGGCGGATCGACGCCATTCTGCGGAACGGCCGGCAGGCGATCCAGCCTGTCTGCGTAGCCCGCCTGAATGGCGCCCGGTCCGTCGTCTGCCTGTCGGACAAAGCGATTATCGTGACACACGGACGCGAGGCCCGCACGGTGTCGCGGATCGACCCCACCCAACCCGCGAGCACGCCATGACCATGCAGCCAAGCCAGCCCGCCCCCTCGCCCCAGCCCAGCCGTCGTGAGAAGATCGAAGCCCTGCTGCGGGACGATCCCGACGACGTGTTTCTGCGGTACAGCCTGGCGCTCGAGATGGAGTCTGCCGGAGAATGGGAGGCCGGTCTCGAGATCCTCGAATCGCTTGCCCGGGGAACGCCGCCCTATGTGCCCGCCTTTCAGATGGCCGCGCAACACCTCGTGGCCCGCGAGCGGAACGAGGAGGCCCGCAGCACGCTCCGCGAAGGGATCGAGGAGGCGAGGCGTCAGGGCAAAGCCCACGCCGCCGGCGAAATGTCGGAACTCCTGATGAGCCTCGGCGAGGTGGGCGAAGGCTGACCGCCGGAATCGGCGGATGCACGTCGAGTTCGTAGCGCAGCGCCCTGCGTGGGAGGGGCTGCCCACACCCCGTCGCCGGACGTTCGCTACGTCGACCAATCCGCTTAGACGGATCGGTGCCCGCTGCCCTTCGCTCACTCGATGGCGGCAGCGCTCTCGGCATCCTGCCTTCGCCGACCAATCCGCTGAGACGGATCGGTGCCCGGCCAACGCCGGCTCTCGGGGTGTGGGCAACCCCTCCCGGCAACCCCTTCCCGGCACATCGGTCATGCCAACGCAGGCACCGGTTCGGCCGATTCGGCGCCGCGGGTGATCACGAATCCCATCTCGGCGATCATCTTGTAGTCGGCCTCGGGCAGCTGCCCCTTCGTGGTCAGGTAGTCGCCCACGAACATCGAGTTGGCCGCGTAGAGGCCCAGCGGCTGCAGGGTTCCCAGATGGAGTTCCCGTCCGCCGGCGATGCGGATCTCCGCCGCCGGGTTGAGCATCCGCATCATCGCCAGGCCGCGCAGGCAGTCGCGGGGGCTGACACGGTTATTGCCCTCCAGCGGCGTGCCGTCGATCGCGTTGAGGAAGTTGAGCGGAATCGACTCCACTCCGAGGCTGCGCAGCTCCATCGCCATGTCGATCAGGTCGTCATGCGTTTCTCCCATCCCCATGATGCCGCCGCTGCAGAGCTGCAGGCCCGCGGCGCGGCAGGCGGCGAGCGTCGCGATGCGGTCGCCGTAGGTGTGGGTCGAGCAGACCTCGCCGTAGAACCTCTCGCTCGTGTTGAGATTATGGTTCACCTTGTCGACACCGGCCGCCGCCAACCGCTGCGCCTGCTCCGGCGACAGCAGCCCCAGGCAGGCACAGATGTTGAGGTCGTACTGCTGCTTGATCTCGGGCACGATCTTGCAGACGAAGTCGATCTCCCGCTCCGACGGGCCGCGGGCCGAGATCACGATGCAGAACGTCTTCGACTGCCGTTCGGCGGCGAGCTTCGCAGCCTCCAGCAGCTTGGGAGCGGAGAGCAGGTTGTAGCGGGGGATTTCGGCGTCGGAGACCTTCGACTGGGAACAGTAGCCGCAGTCTTCCGGGCACAGCCCGCTCTTGGCGTTCATCAGGAAGAAGAGCTGCACGGTGTTGCCGAAGTGGTGGTGCCGGACCCGCCAGGCGGCGGCCAAGACGTCGAGGAGTTCGACGTCGGTCGATTCGAGAATCGCCCGGGCTTCGTCGCGGTCGATCGTGGCGCCGGAGAGGACGCGGGATGCCATGGCATGCCAACGGGTGGCGTGGACGGGGGCTTCCTGGGCAACTGACATGCTGACTGCTCCGAGCTCAGAGTGGGGAACAAACTGGGAAAGGACGGCGAACCGGGGGCCATGGACAAGGAATGTATGCGATGAAGACGTTGTTTGCCAAAGCGGCCGATAGGCCGCGGTCTGCGTTCCCGGCCACACGCGGCACAAGCCCGGAGGGGGGCACGACCGATACAAGCGGTAGGAGTCTCTTGATCCCTGCTTCCATGAGGTCGAAGGTATGTTCCACTCGCGTCTGGCAGAGGCCACCCTGATCGGCTGTCTGACCGCTCTGGCCAGCTTTTGTGCGCTCAATGCCCGGGCCGGAGAGACCTACGCAATCGTAGCGCAGTCGAACCAATTCTCGGCAGCCACAGGCCGCCGGCCGCTTTCGGAGCGGATCGCCGCAGCCAACCTGCCGATCATCACGCAGACGGCCGCCACGCCTCCACAGGGGACCATCGCTCAGAAGCGTCAAGACACACCCGCCCGCGTAGACACCACGGCAGCTGCGGAAAACATGGCTGTGGCAGCCGTCCGGGTGGATGAGGATGTGGAAGTGGCCCCGGCACCGCCGGCCCGACCTGCCTTCACGCCCCCCGTGCTCTGGCCGTTCGGCACCAAGCGGACCGCAACCACCGCGCAGCAAACGAGCCCTGCCAAGCGGGCTGTGGCCACTGAAAAAGCCACAGGCCCCACAACAGGCCCCACACGCCAAGCCGCCGCAGGGAGCAGCAAGGGACCAGCCGCAGGCCGCGACGTGCAGCGTCAGGCGAGTGCGAGATCGAGCGGGAACGGACTGAGCAGTTCCAGCCCCGCGTCGGTGACCAGGTAGTTGTTCTCGATCCGCATGCCGCAGCGCAGGGCCGGATCGTAGAGCGCCGGTTCGACAGCGATCACGTCGCCGGCCTCCAGCACGTCGTCCCATTCGGGATTGAGGTGCGGCATCTCGTGCACGAACAGGCCAATGCCATGCCCCAGGTGGCTCGACCAGCTGCCCACCGGCGCCGTGGCCAGCCATTGCCGCACCTCCTCATAGATGTCACGGCAACGCACGCCTGGGCGGGCCCGTCGTTCGACCACCGCCAGCGCCTCGCAGACGTGCCGCCAGGCCGCCAGTTGTTCATCCGTCGGCCGTCCATCCACGGCGATCGTCCGGGCGTTGTCGCCGAAGTAGCCGCGGTAGGCCGGCCCCAGGTCGAGGATGTAGAGTTCGCCCGCATCGCACGGGCGCGTTCGGGGCGGCCCGCCGCGAACACCGCATGCATAGTCGTTGCCGGTGCCGGTGAGCATCTCGCCGCACGTCTCCACGGCCGCCGCCTGCAGCGCGGAAAAAATCTCCAGTTCAGAAACCCCCGGCCTGATCCGTTGCCGCGCCGCCTCGTACATCGAACCGGTGGCGGCGATCGCCCGGCGAAGCAGCACGAGTTCGTCGGGGTCTTTCCGTCGCCTGAGTGCCAGGAGGTCGAGATCGACATCGAGCACCTCCGCACCCGCCAGCAGCCGCGTGACATGCGGCGGGCAGACGGAGAACTCCACACCCACGCGGGCCTGGCGTCCCCGCGCCGCCAGCCAGTCGCCGAGCACCGCAGACGAGGCCTCGCGCTGATCGGTGCGAAGCGTGGAGCGACGCTTCGCGACATAGGTCCGCACTTCCGTGGCAGCCGCCTGCTCGAGCTCCAGTGGCTTGTCGGGGCAGACCAGCAGGGTCTCGCCAGTCAGCAGCATCGCCACCGCGGGGGCAAACCGGAAATCCCAGCGGTGCCCGGTGAAATACTGCACGTGCTCCGGCGCCACGAGAACGACGGCATCGAGCGACCGTTCGGCCATGCAGCTGCGAAGCCGTGCCTGACGGACACGGCAGGCGTCGAGGTCGAGGAGGGGAGTGAGTCCGTTCATGGGATGGGTTCCCGCGTGCACCGTTGGCACGCGCGTGGCGTGTGAGGATCAGGAGGTCAGTCAAGCTTGGAGAGCAGGCTCGAATCAAACGGGGGGAACTGCGGATCGAGCCGCTCGAGCGTGGTCCGCAGCAGCCTGGCCACCACGAGGTTGCGATACCACTTCTTGTCGGCCGGCACGATGTACCAGGGTGCGTGCTCCGTGTTGCACTGCGTGAGCGCGTCGTCGTAGGCCTTCTGGAAGTCGTCCCAGAGCCGCCGGTCCTCGAGGTCGCTCGGCCCCAGCTTCCACTGTTTCTTCGGATCGCGGAGCCGGTCCTCCAGCCGCTGCCTCTGCTCCTCCTTGCTGATGTGCAGGAAACACTTCACGAACGTGACGTTGCCGTCGCGGAGCAGCTTTTCGAAGGCGTTGATCTGGGCGAATCGCTCCTTCCAGACATCCTTGGGAACGAGCTTGCGCACGCGAACCACCACCACGTCCTCGTAATGGGAACGATTGAAGATGCCGATCCGGCCATGAGCGGGCACGGCAGCATGCACCCGCCACAGGAAGTCGTGCGAGAGTTCCAAGGCGCTGGGTGCCTTGAAGCTCTTCACGTCGAGGCACTGCGGGCTCACGCCGCTGGCCAGCATGCGGATCGTGCCGTCCTTACCGGAGGTGTCGATCCCCTGCAGGATGACGATGACCGCCCGCTTCGCCTCCGCGAACAGGCGGTAGGCCAGTTCGTCGAGTTTATCGCAGTGCTTGCGGGTCTCGGCCTCGGCGTCGGCGCGGTCGAGGTCCTCGTGGAAGTCGGGGTCAAAATCCGCCAGTCGGATATCGCGTCCGGCTGGCATGGTGAGTGGCTGGTTCATGAAGGCCTCGTTGGGAGGCCGCTCAATCTACCGCCCAGCAGACCCGTAGAACATGGCCCGCGAGCTGACAGGCCGCTGGCGGCGACGCGCGGCCCGGGGCGGGGCGATCATGCGCGAGTCGAGCAGATCGGCGATCAGATGTCGATCGGCGTCAGCCCCAGCCAGATCAGCAACCTCCCCCTCCATCTCCTGCTCGAATCCCAGCACGTCGGAGATCATCGCGATGGTGCGGGCGCGAACCTCGCACTGCGTGTTCCCTACGGTCACAACATACCGATTGGCCGCGCTGGCAGACTTCACGGTGGCAGTCTCGGCAGAGTTGACGGTGCTGGTGGTGGCATGCATGGGATGGGCCTCCTGCGTCGGCAAAAGATGCAACTGTTTTCGCTCCAAAAACATACACCGCATATTGCGTGCCAATGTCCAAAAAGAGATGAGCAGCTCTTTCCAAGACGGCCCAGGCCGCCCAAGTTTGCCCAGCCGGACCATTTTGACGCAGCCGCTTGAAAATTTTACCGCGGCTCGCAGCCTTGGCCTGCCGATCGGGCCAGTTACTCGGTCGGGCTGCGGATCTTTTCGTTGACGATCTTGTCGCGGATCGTGGCAGCAAGTTCGTAGTTTTCAGCCCGGATCGCCTCAGCGAGTTGTTCGTCGAGCGTGCGGCCCACTTCGTACCGCTGCCGGACGCTCTCCCGCATCTCGAGGAGTCGCTTGACGAGCTCATCCTCGTCGTACTGTTCGGCAGCGTCGTAGCGGGCGAATAGATCCCGGAACTGTCCCAGTCCGCGGTTGATCTCGCTGATCGCCGCCTCCGGCCCCGATTCCTGGAGCGCGGCGAGGGAAGCGGCCTGCACCCGATGGAAGAGCACGAACGGCCGATACTGCTCATGCGAGAGCGTCCACTCCTCGTCCGGAGAATGTTCCCGCACGAAGTCCATGAAGGCCAGGCTGTGATCGGCGTCCTTGGCAGCCCGATGGTATTCCCGCAGCGAGAGCCAGCAGAGCCGACGGTGGTAGAACTGCACGAACTCCCTGTCCGCCTCGGCACACTGTTCCTTCGACAGCCGGAACGAACCGCCCTCCCGGATCACCTCGCTGACGAGATAGTCGTAATAGGTCTCGGCGCCGTGCGGCCGCAGGCCATCCGGCCGGAGGTCGGTCTCCATCTGCAAAAGGCCCATGTCCACCCGCATCTGCAGCACCTCGCGGCCGTTCCTGGCCTTCAGGAGACGGGCGTTGACCTCACCGGGCTGGAAATCCCAGTTCTTGAGGAGGGTATCGATGTCGCGGGCCGCTGCCATGGGTCGCACTCCTTCCCGGTCAAGCCAAACCGAGGCGTTCTTGCCACTCGACGGGATTATACCAACGTCCATGCCCAGATTTTGCAGGCCGGAAATTGCCGATCCGGAATCTGGCTTTGCCGGCGGGGCCCCTCAGTCCTCGGTCCGGCGGCGGAGCCGCTTCGTCTCGGACCGACGGCGTTTGGTGTCGAGACGCTGGCCTTTCGCGGCCCGGGGTGTGGTCGAGCCGCGGCGGGTCTTCGGCACGATCATCGCCCGTTCGAGAAGGTCCGCGAGTTTTTCCAGACAGTCGGCGACGTTGCGAGACTGATCACGGTGCCGCTGGCTGGAGATCATGAGCGTCCCATCGACGGTGAGGCGGGCCCGCTCACGCTGCAGCAGCCGCCGCCGCACGTCGTCGGGCAGGTGCGGCGAATGGACGGCGTCGAACCGGACCACGGCCTTGCTGCTGGTGCGGTTGACGTGCTGCCCACCCGGGCCGCTGCTCCGCGCAAACTGCCACTCGAGCGCGTCCGCGGGTATCAGCAGCGAACCGACGCGGATTTCCTTTTCCTTGGCCATAGATTCGATCGCGTGAGAGAATGATAGGATTTTTGATGTTCTACACTGGGATTCCTCCGAGGCCGAAACCGATGCTGAATCGAATGTCTCTTGTCGCGGTGGCGGCCATGGCGCTGGGTGCGGGCCGTGGAGCCGCCGGAGAGCCCGGATCTCCGCCAGCGGAGCAACGCTCGCCCGGTGTGGCCGATCTCTGGACCCGGCCCGGAGAGGACTGGGGCACGTTCCTCGGCCCCACGGCCAACGGACGCAGCGGCCTGAAAGGCATGGCTGTGCCGTGGCCTGCGGACGGCCCGCGCATCGTCTGGCACCGCGAACTCGGAGAGGGCTACTGCGGTCCCGCAGTAGCCCGGGGACGGTGCGTGATCTGCGACCGCATCGGCCAGGAGATCAGGGTCCGCTGCCTCGAGGCCGAAACGGGACGTGACGTCTGGCAGCAGCGGTATCCCACCGACTACGTCGACACCTTCGGCTACGACGGCGGACCGCGGGCGGCCGCGGTGATCGCCGGAGATGCCGTGATCACGTTTGGCCCCGAGGGACGGCTCGAATGCCGCAGCCTGGCCGACGGCGCGAGCCGCTGGCAGGTTGACACATCCAAGGCGTATCACGTGGTGCGGAACTTTTTCGGCGTCAGCGCCGCGCCGCTGGTGGTCGACATCGGGGAGGAGCGGCTGGTCATCGTGCAGGTCGGCGGCAGCCCTCCGGGCTCCGCGCCGCCGTCGCCGGAACGGCTCGACCTCGTGAAGGGCCTCGACAGCGGCCTGGTGGCCTTCGATCTGGCCACGGGCAAGGAACGCTGGCGGTCGAGCGACCAGTTGGCAAGCTACAGCACGCCCGTGCTTGCGACCATCGATGGTCGCGACCGCATTCTGGCCTGGATGCGAGACCGGTTCCTGGTGGTCGATCCGGCCACGGGCGCCATTCAGGCCGACTTTCGCTGGCGGGCGGACGAACTCTTCAGCGTCGTCGCTGCCAGCCCGGTCGTGGCTGGCGATGAGGTGCTGCTGTCGGAGACCTACGGCCCGGGGAGCGTGCTTCTGACCGTCACTGCGGCGGGCCTCCAGCCAGTTCGCCAAGACGCCACCCGCAGCCGGCCGAATCGTAGCCTCAAGTCCCACTGGGCCACGCCGGTGCTCCACGACGGCCATCTCTATGGCTCGAGCGGCCGCAACGCGGGCGATGCCCTGCTCGTCTGCGCCGACTGGAAAACCGGTGCCATCCGCTGGAGCGAGTCCGGCCTCGGCAGATCGAGCGTGGTATGGGCCGATGAACACCTGATCGTGCTCGGAGAGTTCGGCGATCTCGTGCTCGTGAAGGCCACGCCCGACCGCTACGCGGAGGTGTCGCGGACGCGGCTCGTCGCGTCCGCGACAGACACGCCGAACGCCGCCAGTCGCGGCACGCAGGAGAGCGGGGTCGAACTCCTTGTCGCTCCGTGCTGGGCCGCGCCGGTGATTGCCCACGGCTATCTCTATGTCCGCGGACAGGGACGACTCGTCTGCCTCGACCTCCTGCCCACGAAGACCAACTGACCGAAGAACAACTGACCCGACACCAACTGACCCGACACCAACTGACCCGACACCAACTGATCACTGTTCAGTCATGCCGACAACACTCGCCTACGATGTTGTCAAGACTAAAACGCAGCGCGTGCCAGCACCGGTCCGCTGTCGCGACGCATCGCCTTCCCGCGGCGGGAAACGGCAGGCTCGATCTTCTCTGGACAGTCTGCGCACGACCGTTCCATACTTCCGACCTTCATAGGTCCGGGCGGACGCCGTGCAGGAGAAGACGCGAGCATGTTTCATGTGGCCATCAGTCAGTTGACGACGTCCCGCTGGGATCTTCCCGAGGAGATCGCCCGCCTTGCAGACCATGGCTTTGATTGCCTGTCACTGTGGCGAGCAAAGCTCTCGGACATCGGGCCCGCAGCTGCAGCATCCCTTCTGACCAACGCGGGCATGCGGGTGTCGAGCCTGCAGTGGGCGGGCGGCTTCACAGGCGGCGACGGCCGCACGTTTGCGGAGAGCATCGAAGACGCCGCCGAAGCGATCGAAACCGCCGCCTCGGCCGGAGCCCCTGCATTGGTGGTGCACAGCGGCTGCCGCGGGGGACACACCCGGGCCCACGCCCGCCGCCTGCTCGTTGCGGCCCTCAAGACGCTCGCTCCGATCGCGGGAGCGGCCGGGGTCACGCTGGCCTTGAAACCGATGCACGCAGCCGCGGCCAACGGCTGCAGCTTCCTGACGCGGCCCATCGACGCCTTGGAGCTGGTCGAGAACGCCGCCGATCCAGCCATCCGCATGGCCGTTGATCTCTGGCAGTTCGCCGATGATCCAGACCTCGTGCGGCTGCTCCCCCGACTGGCCGTGGCCACAGCGATCGTCCAGGTGGCCGACCGTGACGGCCCACCGACGGCCGATCTGGAGCGGCTCCCGGCGGGCCATGGCTCGCTGCCACTGGAATCGCTGGTGCTGGCCCTTGTCGACCACGGCTACGCGGGCGACTTCGAATTCGATCCCGTCGGCGACGCCGTCGCCGCGCTGGGATATGAGCGGGTGCTGGCGGAGACCCGCCGCATGGCCGACGCCTGGACCGCGGCCGTGGAAGAGCGGCTGCTGTGGAGTCGAGCGACGGCTGCCGTGTGGCAGACCGCTGGTCTCCGTCTGGCGGCAGCGTCGGCCGCGGGCATCCCACTCGACCAGCAACCATGGCCGACGGCCTGGAGCGGCGTTCCGTTCGGTGGTCAGTTCCGCTCGGCGGGATCACGCAGATCCCAGGCCTCGAGCCAGACCGTCTCCCGCAGCTGAAGCTGGAAATCCCGGCGGAGCTTCTCGTCGAAATCGTCCATGTGGGCGGCGCCGTAGAAGATGGCGATCTTTCGGCGTCCCTTGGCGATCTGCTCCTTCAGTACATCAAGCGCGGCCGCATTGCGGTCGGTGATCAGCGACGAGCCCTCCTCACCGCCAAACGCAGCCGTGAGCACCTCCATGTCGGTGAACTGCTCCGCCATCAGCCGGCGGAGCCTCAACTCGCGGTCGTTGCCGAAGAGAATGCCGAAGATGTCACTGAAGCCGATATCACCCGCCGGCTGTTTGCCCGCACGGTCCGCGCGGGCCATGCTCTCCCGCATCACTCGGGAAAACATCGACCACCACGATTCGCCCCGCTTGGCCATCGCGGCATCGAACTCCTTTGGCGACAAGTCAGCGTGCACGAAGTTCCTGGCCGTGTAGTCGATCTGGTCGAGCTGGAATTCGAGTCCAAGCATCTTCGTCAGCCCCTGCTGGGCGTTGCCGATCGCCCCCGAGGGCTTGCGGCCCGGCTTGGGCACGCGGGCATTGTCTGGGGCGACGAGTTCGTAGAGCACGGCGTCGTAGTCGGCGAAGAGCCGGTCGAGCGTGTCGTAATACTGACGGCTGCCCAGGTGCACGGCCCCGACCAGATCGACCTCGAGCGGCTCCGGCCGCCCAGCGGCGGCGGCCGACTGAGGAGTTTCCACGTAGGTCGCGATCGCCGTTTCGAGGGCGATCGGCTTGCGGGCTGAGCCGCGGGTGATCCGGAGAAACCCGTGTTCTTGCTCGGGCTGTCGGGCGTCAGCCGGAGCGGCGGCCCGGCCGGCCCGCGGTTCCGCGGCCCGCACCGGCAGCACCATGCCAAAACAGCCAAAACCGCCAAAACAGCCCAACCAGGCAAGAAACGCAGCCGCGGCAGCCCCCGCCGCGTGGCTGGTCCGCGTCCCGGCAGGAAAAGGCCTGAGCACGCTCGGCACGGACATGGAATGGTCTCCAGCATGGGAATCCCGGCGAGGAGGGATGAAGCCGGGGGCTCCTGCAACATACCCGAGTCTGCCCCGCCTGCCACTCTTTTCGACTTCAACAGGGAAATCCCGCACATCCGGCAGAGTCTGCCAACTTTCGTCAACTCGGCTCACCGGCACGACCGATACCGAAGGAGCAATCCGCATCGGCGGAAAACAGGCTCCTGCTCCCCAGGACACTTAAAGCGATGGTCACGAAGCAGCGGTTCAAGCGTCTGGCGGCCCTGATCCTCGTAGTTGCCCACGGCATCGTGGCGGGCATGCCCGTCCATGCCGGCGACTGGATGCCCATGCTGCCAAGTCAGGACTTCTACGACTTCCAGCTATTCGCACCGCCGGACCTGCAGGACTACGAGATCTACCCCGAGCCGAGCGAGGGGATCTTCTTCAACTACGACCGCCTCTACTGGGGCATCACGCCGCCCCGCGTGGCCGGCGTGGGCACAACGCAGACGGGCAGCTACATCATCCCGACCTATCCAATCTCGCCGCAAACGGTCGTCCAGCTCAACAACGACAATATCGCCGCCTCTGGAACGAGTGGCGTCGGGAGCATCATCGGCGGGCTCTACACCTTCGGTTCGGACCCGCTGCAACTCGACCTCAACACCAGCTGGATGCGGACCAAGATGGCCTGGGGCAACCGCTACGAGGGTGGCTGGATCTATGACAACAACGGCGTCAACATCACCTACTTCAACATCGGCCAGTCGCAGAGCTTCCAGACCAACAGCGAATTCGCTGCCTCGTCCCCCACGCAGACTTTCACGCAGACGAGCACGACCGGCGGCGGCGGCACAGGCGGTGGCGGCGTCGGCAACATCAATCAGTCGCTCGTGACCACGACGATCACCGCGACGAGTCCGCCCCCCGACCACCTGATCGCCCAGAAGCTCCTGCAGACCAACAAAACGGAGATCCAGAGTGCGGGCGTGGCCGCCATCATCCGCCGCGAACTCGGCAAGCGTGGCAGCGGCTCGACGGTGCGGTTTGGCCTGGGACCACGTTTCCTCCAGGTCGCGGAGCGATTCGATCTCGGCTACGAGAGCAACCAGTATGCGTTTAACCTCGGCGGCGGGTCTGGTGGCGGCGGTGGCACGACCGGTGGTGGCGGCACGACCGGCGGCACGACCGGCGGCACGACCGGCGGCACGACTGGCGGCGGCGGCACGACCGGAGGTGGTGGCACGACCGGTGGCGGCACCACAGCCGGCGGCCTGGGCTCGACCACGAGCACGATCGGCGGCGGCAACATTGACGAATCCTTCGGCACCGGCCCGGCCGGCAATACCCTGGGCATCACCGGCGTCGACACGCTGACCGGTGTCGGTAGGGGCAGTCCGATGCAGACCGGCGCCTGGGAAACCTACACCAGCAATAACATGGTGGGTCCGGAGTTCTCGCTGTTGTTCGAGTCGCAGCAGGGACGCTGGCTGTTCTCCAGCGAATTCAAGTTCACCGCCGGCCTCAACTGGCAGAACAACCTCTATCGAGGTGCCAACTTCCCGAATTCGCTCGGGGCCGACTACCTGCGGGCCACGTTCACTCCGTCGACGACGTTCACAGCCGGCGGCACGACCGGTGCCGGAGCGAACAGCCCCACGACGATCACCGCCCCGCCGCTCTTCCTGCAGTTGTATGGAGTGGGCCAGAGCAACGCCACGAACTCGGCTGAACACCGCTTTGTCTTCTCCCCCATCGGCGAATGGCGGTTCGGCACGCAGTTCCGGGTCAGCGAGGCCATCCGCCTCCATGCCGGCTACACCGGCATGTGGCTGGGAAGCGTAGCCCGTGCCTCGACCAACACGGGCTACATCACGAAGGAAAAGCAGACCCAGTTCGCATCTCCGCAGGATCCGACGCAGCCGGCCAGTTCGACGAACCCGTGGGTGGTCAAGAACACCGGCCCCAACCCGGGCAATCAGCCGATCGTGAACGGCCAACCGAACCCCTACTACGTTCCCAATCCCAGGTTCAACAGCGTCGGTCCTGTGCAGGGTGGCCAGGAATACGTGCTGACCAACGGTCTCGACTTCGGCATCGAGGTGCGATACTAGCTTCACGCGACGGCTCGGCATCCTGCCGAACACTGCGTGAAACCGACTCCCTCGCTCGCGCTTCGGGCTTGCATGGGAACCCTCTTCATCCAAGCCCGCAGCGCAAGCAAGGGAATACGGGCTGCCTGCACAACCCGTGCCGAACAGGATGCCCGGGATGCCCTCCGCGAACGGCGTGGGCAGCCCCGGGGCCAACCGTGTCACGCCACCGACACCGGACGCTGGGCCGACCGGGCGTAGGCCGGATCGATCCGGGCCAGTTCCTCCTGCATCGCCGCCACCGTCCGCCTGATCTGGTCCGGCGTGTGGCTCGACGTGATGAAAAACCGCAGCCGGGCCGCCCGTTCCTCGACTGCCGGATAGAGGATCGGCTGCACGCTGATGCCCCGTCCAAAGAGGGCCCGTGAGAGCCGCAGGCTGTTCATCGAGTTGCCGAGGATGATCGGCACGATCGCCGAGCCGCCCGATGGCCCTGTGTCGAGGCCCGCCTCGCGGGCCAGCTGCAGGAAGAGCCGCGCGTTGGCGTGAAGCTTGGCGACCCGCTCCGGCTGCCGCTGCAGCAGTCGCAAGGCTCCAAGCGAGGCCCCGGCCGCGGCTGGGGGCAGGCCGACCGAATAGACAAAGCCAGGCGTCGTGTATTTCAGCCAGCGGACGAGCGTCTTCGAGCCGGCGATGTAGCCGCCGCAGCTACCCAGGGCCTTCGAGAGCGTGCCCATCCAGAGGTCGACGTCGGCGGGATTCACGCCAAAGTGCTCGCCGATGCCGCGGCCCCGTGGCCCCATCACGCCGATCGAATGCGCCTCGTCCACCATCAGGAGGGCGTGGTGCCGCTTGGCGAGGGCGACGAACTTGGGCAGTTCGGAGAAATCGCCGTCCATGCTGTAGATGCCCTCGATCACGATCAGCACACGGCGGTATTGCCCGCGCATCTGGGCCAGCAGTTTCTCGGCCGCGTCGAAGTCGTTGTGTGGGAAGGGCCGCCGCCGCGCCCCGGAGAGCACGGCCCCCTGGAGCAGGCTGTTGTGGGCCATAGCGTCATGCAGCACGAGGTCGCCCGGGCCGACCACGTGGCCGATCACGGTCTCGTTCGTGGCATGGCCGCCGACAAACGTCACCGCGTCTTCCGTGCCGATGGTGCGGGCGATCTCCCGCTCCAACTCCTGATGGATCGTCTTCTCTCCCGAGACGAGCCGGCTGGCCGACACGCTCGTGCCGAAGCGATCGATCGCGGCCTTCGCGGCCGCCGCCACCTCCGGCTCGCCCGACATGCCGAGATAGTTGTAGGTCGCCCAGCTGATCATCTCGCGGCCGCCTATCACGGTGCGGTCGTTGGTGAGTCCCTCGTGGAGGCTGAAGTAGGGATTTTCGAGGCCTGCCTCGCGAACCATCGCGAAGTTCTGCTCGAGCGCACGCACCTCCGGAAACTGGGCGATGTCGTAGGAATCGACCGGAATCTCGGTGACAGACGGGGCTGCCGTCGCGGCAGCCTGGCCGCGGTACTGATCCTTGACCGGCATGTGATCGAGGATCGCCTCGCTCACCTCGCGGCAGGTCTCGATCTGCGGGAGCACCTGCTCCGGGAAGCGGGCGCCGAAGGCCTCCTCGAGGCTCGCGACGATCTCCATCCGCTCGAGCGAGTCGAGGCCGAGTTCGACGATGTTGGTGTCGAGCGTGAGGTTGCCGGCCCGCTCCTTGGCGATGCGGCGGACATGGTCGAAGACGGCCTGCACGATCTCCTGCGGCAGTTCGCGGTCTGCCCGGCCTGTGCGTGATGCCTCCCCGATCGGTCGTTGCCGTGCCAGCCGCGGCTGCTCCGAGCCAGGCGTCGGCGTTGGCACGGCTGGCTGCAGCCAGCCGATGGACTGATCGACCACCTCGAGCGTGCCGTCGAGAAACTGCCGCTTGCAGGCATGCCGTTGGATCTTGCCGCTCGATGTCTTCGGCACGCTGTTGGGCCGCACCAGCACGATCGCTTCGACGGCGAGTTCGTGCTCGGTCGCCAGTCGCTTGCGGATCGCCTCGAAGGCGGCCGCCACCTCGGCGGGCTCCCGCTTGCCACGCTCGACCTCCGCCACCACGGCCACCCGCTCGCGACCATCCACGTCAACGGCGAAGGCGGCGATCGAACCGGCCCGCACGAGCGTGCTCGCCTCCTCGACGCCATGCTCGATGTCCTGCGGGTAGTGGTTGCGGCCGCGGATGATGATCAGGTCTTTAAGCCGGCCGGCCACGAAGAGTTCACCGTTGTCGAAGAAGCCCAGGTCGCCGGTGCGGAGGTAGGGCCCCGGATTGGGCTGCCACGTGGTCACAGCCTGATCAGGCGACGGCTGATCGGACTGCGTGAGCATCGCCCCGAAGGTGGCCGCGGAGGCATCGCCACGGTTCCAGTAGCCCTGTGCCACGCTTGGGCCGCTCACCCAGATCTCACCGACGCGACCGGGCGGGAGCGCCTCGCACGACTGCGGGTCGACGATCAGCACGTCCTGGCCATCGAGTTCGCGGCCGCTGCCAACCAGCCGCCGCACCGCCGGCGCGTTGGCGGGCCGCACTACGGCGGCGCCGGTCTCTATCGAGGCCGCGTCGAACGACCGGACCACCGGCGGCTCGAACTTCATGCCGCCGGTCACCATCAGCGTGCTCTCGGCGAGGCCGTAGCAGGGATAGAACGCCTCGCGACGGAATCCGCACGGCGCGAACGCCTCGCAGAAGGCGTCGATCGTCTCGGCCCGCACCGGCTCCGCGCCGTTGAAAGCCAGCGTCCAGCTGGACAGATCGAGGGTTGCCCGTTGCTCGGGCGTGGTCTTCCGCACGCAGAGCTCGTAGGCGAAGTTGGGGCCGCCGCTGATGGTGGCCCGGTATTTCGAGATGGCCTGCAGCCACCGCAGCGGCTTCTGCAGGAAGGCGACCGGCGACATGAGCACGTTGAACTTGCCGCCATAGAGCGGCACGAGAATCCCGCCGATCAGGCCCATGTCGTGGAAGCTCGGCAGCCAGAACACGCCCGACTGGCTCCGCGTGATCTCGAAGGCCTGCATGATCCGCAGCGAGTTGTGGAGCAGATTTTCGTGCGACAGCATCACGCCCTTCGGGGTGCCGGTCGAGCCGCTCGTGTATTGCAGGAAGGCGAGGGTGCTGCCGTCGATGTCAGGGCGTTCCCAGCGGTCGGCCCAGGAGACATCGAGTTCGCTGTCGACCTTCCAGATCAGATGTTCGAGGCTCGGGGCCGTGGCCCGCAGGGAGTCGAACCGGTCAACCACGTCGCGGGTGGTGAGGGCGACGGAGGCCTCGGCATCGGCGGCGATCGCTTCGATCCGCTCGACCGACCGATTTTTCCGGGGTGGGTAGGCAGGCACGGCGATGGCCCCGCCGTAGAGGCAGCCCATGAAGGCCGCGATGAAGTCGAGGCCCGACGGATAGAGCAGCAGCACCCGCTTGCCCGCCATCCCCTCGCTCAGGAGCCAGGCGCCCAATGCGCGGGCTTTCCGGTCGAGTTCGGCATAGGTGATGTTGAGTTCTTCGTTTTCACCGTCCACAAGGAACGTGAAGGCCCTGTCGTGGGGGCGGTAGGCCGCCCGCTGCCGCAGCAGGTCCACGATCGTCGGAGCAATCGAAGCTTCAGTGTTGGGGTTGGGGATCACTGTCTGTGGAGCCTCCCGCCAATGCGTGCCAGAAACGACTCTCCGTCCTCGAGCCTCTAAGGAGCCACAGGGATTTCGGCAGGATCCTCGCTCGCCCGCCACAGTCTATCTGTCTGGCCCAGACAACCGGAAGTTTCGGTCTTCCCAAGGGGTGCGACCCTGCGTTTTACCGCTGTTGCAGCAGATTTTTCGCCCTGGAGAACCGCGCGCGGCCGTGCGGATCGGGCAGGCTGCGCCGGTGGTCAATCACCGCCGGGACGGCTTCGCATGGCACGCGGGACGACGTTCACAACCAATCACCGCCGGGACGGCAGAAGTCTCGTCGCAGTGGCTTTTTCGCCATCACGCGTTGCGGTCATGCCCACCCTTGCAGGGCGAAAAATCCAAAAGCTCCTCGAGCTTCCGCCGATCCCGGCTCCATCCAAGACTGCTTCGCAGGATGCGAAGCGCAGCACCAGCCGGCGGATGCCGGCCAAGCAAAAACGACACGATGTCGTGTTTTGCGTGAACACAGCTCCTCGAGCTTCCGCCGATCCCGGCTCCATCCAAGACTGCTTCGCAGGATGCGAAGCGCAGCACCAGCCGGCGGATGCCGGCCAAGCAAAAACGACACGATGTCGTGTTTTGCGTGAACACAGC
>Ga0214919_10002021_pt1 | contig 32329 bp, 33 predicted proteins | sample LL1503_MetaG_FD_177994 | JGI IMG/M metagenome (GOLD analysis project Ga0214919, IMG submission 177994) | Freshwater microbial communities from Lake Lanier, Atlanta, Georgia, United States - LL-1503 | ecosystem: Environmental > Aquatic > Freshwater > Lake | place: USA: Georgia | collected... | reverse complement strand
GCAGAAATTTGCAAAGCATCATCTGAACTTTGTGAATAATTGAATCGAATAATCATTTCAAATGCTTGTATGGTTATATATTAGTTGCTTGATTGGCGATTTCACTTCGCTTGACTATAACGGGCATTTTCGATTTTTTTGATGTCCTTGGTACTGCGGAGACGGTTTTAATCAAGAATGAAGGTACGCTGACTTCGGAATGCAGCTTGGCGTTATTTTCATTAAGCGTAGCAAGCTCTGAGTCCAGAAAATCTGCTTTCAAATGAAGTTTTCGTTTGTAAAGCTTAATTAGTCGTGCTACTTCTGACTTAGCGCCAGCGAAAAAATTCAAATTACCCGATTCGATTGCGACAATACACTTCGGCGCCACGCCCATTTGTCTAGAAATATCCTGAATAGATTGATTGAGCTGCTCCCGATGCTTTTTGAGCTCGACACCTATTGCAGATAGCTGCCTTTCGGTAAGCATAATTAGCCCCCCCCACCTATTTAATTAGATTTATAAAAAATCAATCTTATGATTTAATTTGATTTAAGAAATAATTATTCACACTGAAAAATTTACGACTTTCTACGACACAAATGAGAATGAATTTTTTTCTACGAAATACTTAAAAATAACTACGAAATTATTCCAATACAAAATATATCAAAATGGCAATTTTAGAGCACAAAATTGAATGGTTATTTGAACAGGAGATACACACTTCTGAGATTGTTGGCTCCATAAGAAAATTTCAATTTCCCTACTCACCCGAATTAGCGACTGGCTATACGGAACATCTCGAAATTAGTAACGGCATTACCCTCATCAAATCGACTCATCATTTCAACAATGAAGATCGCCCTCCTGAGTTTGCTTTAGGTAAGTATCAAGTAGCGTTTTCATCGCCCACTTTTATTTCTCACATGGTGCATACGGGGTGCGTATCTTTATTTGATAATACTAAAAAGGGTCTGCACAAAAGAACACCCGACTTTGACATGTTTGGCCGATTTGATTTTCTTGATGTGGAACAAATTCTATTCACTGAGGAAGATATTTTTTTATCTGCACTTTTTATTTCCGAAATTGAATTATTTAATTTATTGGGATCTGAAACTGCTGAAAATCTATATACAAATTTAGATCTATTTCAAAACTATGAATATCGCGAAATAAAAATCCCCTTTACTATTTCAAATAAGATTGCAAATTGCACTCCCGATCATCTCGAAGGAAATATGCGATCACTGTTTGCGCAGTCCATCATTCTGCAATATTTACTTGAACTCAACCTCTACATATCGTCTTCAAAAAGTTTTCTAAAAAATCTAGAAAAAGATCATTTTAATGTGGCTGCATTACGTACGGAACTTTTGCAAGTTACCGCAGATATACCTAACCTGGCTGAACTTTCAAAAAAGTACAATGTTAGCCCAGGAAAGCTAAACCAAGCTTTCATTAAAAAATATGATCAATCTATTTATACCTTTTTATCGAGTCAACGATTAGACCAAGCCTATCAAGCGCTAATTGATACCGATGTCCCAATGAAAATTCTTGCGCATAAAATAGGCTACTCGCATGTCAATCATTTCATTACTGCTTTCAAGAAAAAATTTGGCGTAACTCCAGGATCGATCAGGAATTAATGAAAATGGATCGATTGATCAGTCGACCAATGACTGGGTTGATGAAATTAATTACAAGTACCAAGCTTTGCATGATCAAGTAGGCTTAATTAAAAAGTTTATAAAATATCCTAAACAATAGAAATTGTTGACACCGTCAACTAATAGAATCAAACAATGCCACTCCCTTCTCTCGGCGTTAACCAATTACTTGAAAGCCTGCACTGGTCGGCTTTAAGCTTGGCATCCAAGATTCTCATGATTTATGGTGGCTTAATGCTCGTCGCCTTAGGTCTTACGTATCTGGTTTCACTCGCTGATGCGAGAACCATTCGTGACGTGGGAGTCTGGGTCAAGCCCATGAAATTTATGGCTGCCAGCGCACTGTTTGCCTGGACGACAGTCTGGTTAGTAAGCATCGCGAACACTTCGGTAGACCGTGGGCAAGCCTATCCATGGATCGCTGCTTTACTTATCGTGACCTCATTGTTTGAAGTGGTCTACATCACCTATCAGGGATCGCGAGGTGAGGCCTCGCACTATAACGACAGCGATATGTTTCATCTCATTCTGTTTGGTGTAATGGCAATTGCTGCAATTGGCTTAACCGCTTCGCAAGCGTGGCTGGCATGGGAAATTTGGAAGGAACAAAGTGCAACGGTTCTTTCAGTCGTCACGCTCAGTGTAGTGATCGGTTTGGTTCTTACCTTCGTGCTGTCAACTATCAGTGGATTTTTATTGGGGGGCAATCAACCACCAGCAGGCGTCGGTCTACCCATCGTTGGCTGGCACTTATATCGCGACATTCGCCCATCACATTTTTTAGGCGTGCATGCCCAACAATTTATACCCTTGCTAGGGCTGCTTGCAGAGCGATGGGGAGGACGGTTCGATACCTTAGGGCTGATAGTAGGAACAACTGCCTATTTGTCTGCCTGGATGTTTTTGACATGGGCGGCACTTACTTAAATTACTAGTAGTTCACGCAGAGAGCAATGGAATAAGACTGTGTAGCTGCAATCTTCAAGCAAGTTACAGCTAACTTGGGAGTGTAATTTGCGTGAAGTGCGTTTGATGGAGAAGCTAATCTGCAGATTAGTTTACTGAAAGTCGACATAAACTAACTCAAACTCACTCGGGCCCACACCGGCCCGAGCCGCATCTAAAACAACCGTTAAGCTGATCGTGCAGGTATAGGACGATAGGTCGACCGGTTTCTCATCAAGCTAACCAAAGTCTTGTCACCCAAGCGCATTTGCATGCCACGCGTCGCAACCACTACCGCAGCGGCTCTGACAGACATGGAGGCAAATTTCGTCAGGTCGATTTCTTGCGCTAGATCGATGGCTTCATCGACGACATCAAACTCCATCGCTTCTAACTGTTTGAGCTCGGCAAGTAGTTCTGAACGTTGCATTTTTATATTCCGGTTGAAGTCTGTAAAAAATAGTATGCGAAGGATAAATCTGGACTCAGCTGAGTTTGCCGACCGAACTCAATAATCGAGCAGTCTCTTGCTCGCTCATTGCTTCTTGGACTTGAGAATCGATATCGTGGCCTTCGGTTGGAATAAAGTTACCGTTAATCTCTGCTGCGGGATTGATTTCGAGCGATTCATAGTAAAGATCACCGATGACGCGAGCGCCCTCTTGAAGCTCTAGCGATTTTGCATGAATGTCGCCCCACACGGTACCTGCAATGATGGCGTTGGTGCAAAAAAGATTACCAGAGAGCTTGCCACGCATACCAATGATTACCGTGGTCTTCTCTAAGCTTTTACCTTTTAAATCACCGTTGATCGTTCCATCAATGAAGAAGGTGCCATTGAAATCGATATTGCCTTGAATAGTCGCTTCGAAATCAATTCGGGAATCGGCAAGCTGCCTATTGGTAGACAGTTGTTTTTCCAGAAATTTCATCGGCTTTCCCTCACAACAAAACACGGAGTCAAATTACTTTGCACGCAATACGAATTACTGCGCAGATGCTGAAATTTGGCGTAATTGACAGTGACTGTCAACCAATCAATGTGTTCATATAGGCAAAGATAGAGAATGGACTTTCAGAGTACATTGTTAGGCATTGATTTAGTTCAGAAAAATTATTTAGTTATTTTTTTATCTAAATGCGTCAAAATTAGGCACACAGAGGAAGAACTATTTAATTTGACAAGGTAATCATGCATAAAATCTTTTTGATATTATTTGCACTTGGGTTGCCATTCTTTAAAGTTAGTTTTGCTGAAACAATTTCATCTTCAGCTAATACAGGTAAAGATAAAGACCAGTACAACACGGTGACATCACATCCGCAAGGCGCACCTGCTAAAGTAGTGAAGCAATCTCCGAATATCAACCCTATTGTTGTCGTTCCAGTGGCGCCGGGCGGCCCTAGACCTTCGGCCCCGACTAGCAAATAACTCTCTAAAAAAAATGACCGTTGCTCTTTTTGATAAATATGGTGGTGTACCCGCAGTAACTCGCATAGTGCGCGACTTTCATGAACGACTGATGCGTCGCCCTAACTTGCGTCGTTACTTTGAAGAGATGGAAATGGATAAGGTAATCCAACATCACATCGCTTATGTTTCCTATGCTCTCGGCAAACCCAATCAAGACTTCACAATGAAGAAAATGCACGACCAGCACATGCAAGCTGGCGTGACTAAAGCTTCTTACAATCAGATCATGGAAATTTTCTTCGCTGCCTTGGAAGAAGAAGGTGTTACCCCTGAAGATATCGAGATTATTGAGCAAACACTGAATGAAGTACGCGGAGAAATCGTTAGCAAAGGCTTGGAAAAATAATTACGCTGACCGTAGCTGCATAAAAAAAGCCCCGCACGTCGCGGGGCTTTTTTACTACTAACTTGTTTAAATTACTTAAAGGGTTGGGTGAATTGGAACATCACTGCATTCAACCCTAACAGGTTTACTTGAACTCGCTGCTTACTATCGAATTCCCACCCTAAGGCGGGAACGATCGCGGGAGAGAATCCCTCATAGTTTAGAGGCACCTTGTGCTGATACTTGCCACGGTAACCGTACAGCATGCCTGCGGTCCACTGTGCATACATCTGTCGCTGGTCAAGTACGCCACGGTAGATCTGGCCCCATGGGAAAACGTAGCCGCTATCTTGACCAAATGAATTGCTAAAGAAGGCCGCACCAGCGATTGATCCATCAGCGCGCTCGCGCTCAGCGCCAACTAGCCAGACGGTTTTATGGTCATCACTAGGATGAAAGTGATAGGTGTAAGGAGACGCTATTAGGCTCCAACGGTCACCCGATTTGGCGGAGAGGTCGAAACCATCGGTCCAGTCGTAAGCTGAAGCCAGAGGGGCCATCAAAGCCAAAGCCAAGCCTATCATCAGAGCGATGGCGTTTTTTGAAAAAGAAATGGTTGATAGTGTGCGCATAGATAGGATGTAAATTGAAATGAGATATTCTGCGTTGCGTCAAAAACAGGAAAAGGTAACATTTATTAAATGTAACTTCAACCGCCGACCTGTCTCGTCATGAAAGAAGTAGGGATGCAATAAATTAATTTCACTTTGATAATGATGCGCACTTAGTACGTCCAATCGAGTGCAATCTGGCTATAACCCTCGCAATAAATCGCCATCTACCGGACAATTCGGGTATGCACCCAACCCGTCTCAGCAACCGCCAGCTGTTTTTACTGATACTTGCGATAACCACCGTCATCAAGCTGTGGCTGGCTTTCAGTATTCCATTGATTGGCGATGAAGCGTATTTCTACCAATGGGGTAAGCACGTCGATTGGGGCGGTTTTTACGACCACCCACCGATGGTGGGCTGGTGGCTGTGGGGGTTACAGCACCTCTCCTCCTCGCTGCTCGTACTGCGCCTTCCAGCCGTCATGCTGTGGATCGTAATTACGTTCGGCATGATGGATCTATTGAGGCGACTGCAACCGGGCAGCGAAGAAAAATCCTGGTTACTCGGCAGCCTGTTTCTTTTATTGCCTTTCACCTGGTCGCTGAATCTGATCACGACTGATACGCCGCTGATTTTTTTCTTATTCTTCTCAGGCTATGCCTTCTTGCGCGGCGAGCAATCGGATAGCTTGCGCTGGCATTCTTTAAGCGGTGTTTTGTTAGGACTAGCGCTGCTATCGAAATACTTTGCTGGGCTGCTGGCGATTGCCTATGCGGTGTACTTCGTGACGCGTGGGCCGCGCGGCTGGCTAAGGCTAGTAATCATTGCTCTGTGTGCTCTGCCATTTATGCTGCTTAATCTGGCATGGAATTCGACGCATTGCTGGAACAATATTCTTTTTAATCTCTTTAATCGCAATGAAGGATCGCATTTTTCGCTAAGTCACCTCGCCATTTACATCACGATGATGATCTATCTGGTCACACCCTGGACAGGCTGGCGACTCGTGAGTACCCAAGCATTGCGCCAAAACTGGCAACTAGTCTCCTTGTTTGCTGTTCCTTTTGTTTTATTTTTTCTACTATCATTTTACAAAACAATCGGACTGCACTGGGTATTAGCATTTCTTCCGTTTGTGTTTTTAGCGGTCGGCATGATGCTGAATGACGATGAACTTCGTTTGCACAGCCGATGGAATGTTTTTCTGGGAGTGCCGCATCTGATAGCGTTGCTCTTGCTGGTTTACTTGCCCAGCTCGGCATTTCAGGGAATGAAGCTGCACACCGACATCGTCATGCATCGTGATGCAAAAGCATTGATTAGCAATATCAAAAAAGATGCGCCGCGGGATAGCGTATTAATGACAGCTTCGTATAGCTCGGCCGCTTTACTGTCGTTTCACGCTAATCAGTATCTACCGGTATTTGGCGAAGGCAGTTTTCATGCGCGGTTTGATGACAACATCACCAATTTTTCAGACTTTAAAGGTAAGACGATTTTGATTGTTGGTACGCGTCGACTGGTCGAAGCTAGTTTCGCACCCTATTTCGAATCCGTGTCTGTACGTGAACTGACGGTTGATGACGCACGTTTTTGGGTGGCAGAAGGACGAGGATTTAAGTTTGATCCCTACCGGGAAAACATACTGAAAAAAATCGCAGCAACTTACTATCGCATGCCCTCATTTTTACCGCTGAATGGCTGTCGCTTTCTTGAGCAATATGACTTTGAGCGGCAGAATCGCTGATTAATTCACACAATTCATATGTCAGTAAAGCATTACGCTTATTTGAAAGAAAACCGCTTGTGACCTAAGAAACTAGTAAAGACCGGTACCACCACGCCAACGGCATGAGCTATCTCAGGAATAAATTGCGTCAAACCCATGCGGGGTAATACATAGTAAGCCAGTAGCATACTGATCACCCACGTCTGCATGACCGCAACTATATTTACCACCACAAACCACAGCGCGCTGCGCTGCATGGATTGATTACTCTCAGTAAAAACAAAGTAGCGTGCCAGCACAAAGGCCGTCACCATGCCTGTCAGGTAAGCCAGCACCACTGCAACTGAAAAATTAACCCATTGGTTGTACAGAATACGCGAGCCAAAATTCACCGCTGCGGCCACGCCGCCCGTCACTAAAAATATGACGAATTGCCGTGACATAAAATGACTGATCACTGCACTGCCTCGCGCGCTAACTGACGACCAAATCCTATACTCTCTGAAATACCCCGATCTTCCGGGTAGTAATACGAAGTATCAGCCACCCAAAGGCCTTGAATAGGTAACGCCGTTGGCGGCAATTTACTTAAATACTCAGGATCACAAATAGGTTGTGCATGACGATAACGACTGGCGCGTATATCGATGAAATCATCATCCTGCAAGTCAGGATTTATTTTCTTTAAGTAGGCTTTGACCTTCTCTAAAAATACTTCATCCGCCTCAGCAAATTTCGGATGCTCGCCTGGCATATAGAAAGGCACATACACAATAGAATGCTCTAGCGGTCGCAAATTAGAATATTCAACCAGACCGGGAATATCCATCTCTGGATCATTGACGTTTAACCAAAAATTTTTCGATAACGGTTTTTTAAGCTTAGCGATAACGCACACCACCGCGATATTTTTCAGTGCTTGAAATTTTTGGAGTATGTCTTGCGGCAAATCTGGTATCAAGCGCGGCACATACGGCAGGGGTACGGTGCTGATAACTTTGTCAAAAGTTTCAAGGCCTTCGGTAGTTTGCACTGCTGTCACTCTGCCTTGCTCGCAATGAATTTTTTGAACCGGCGAATTCAGTCGAATAATGCCACCGTGCCGCTCAATATCCGCTTTCAGTGCATTTAAGAGTGTGGTTGAACCACCATCTAAGTAACCTAATTTTTCTCGGAATAAATTGTAACGTGAACGTCCAATTCGACGTATGCGACTCCAGATCCACGCCGCTGAGAGATTGCTGCTGTAATCATAAAACTTATAGTCAAACAATCGGCGCCAAAGAACTTCCCACGCCTCATCACCGACCCAGCGTCTTATCCATCTGGTGGCGTCAACGTTATCTAACGGCTTCCAATCGGTGCGTTTGGTACATAAAAAAGCATGCAAGCCATAACGAAATTTTGCGATCAAACTCAAGCCACGAAACTGCAATAAGGCAAACGGATTACCCCAAGCTTGTAAGCGATTTTGATACCAGTAACCCATTTTGGTTTCGACCCAATGCATCTGATGCGCAATACCTAGCTCATTTAGTATTTGCAAAAATGCGCTGTCTGAGGTGCAGTGAAAATGATAGTAGCGCTCAATTTGCAGACCAGAAAAATCAAAGCTCGCGGTCATACCACCGACGCGATCATCCGCTTCGAATACCACGGGGCGATGGCCATCATGCGCCAACTGATAAGCCACGGCCAAGCCCATGGGACCAGCACCTAAAACTGCTATGCGTTGTGACATGATCAAAACTCCAGTACCACCCGGCCATACACCGGATGGTTAAAAGTTTCTTCGATAGCTGCCGCAAACGGTGTACATGTCACACCGAAAATATTCGGCCAGTCGATGACTTCGAATTCATCACGCGCTATCAATGCGGCCAACTGCTGGGTGGTAAACGGAGGATTACGATCAAACTGACTCCACAGCCACAGCAAAAAATAAAACACGCTGTAAGGTATGCGTAGTATCAGCGCACTCGCTTTAGTCGTTCTTTTTATGGTGCGAATAATATCTATGTAATCAATTTTTTCTTGACCTGAAATATTGAATACACCTTTGCGTATTTTATTTTCTAAGCAGCTGATGATGATGTTACAAAAGTCGCCGACATATAAAGGCTGACGCAAATAGCGGCCATTGCCCGGGATGGGAAATACCGGTACTTTTTTCATGAAACGCGATAACCAACCCAAGTGTTTTCGATCAAACCATCCAAACATTAAGGTAGGACGCAATACCGGACAGGCGATACCGCTATCGACCACCATTTGCTCCTGTAATTTTTTAGTCTGGGTGTAGTAATCATCGGCGATCGATTCAACTACAGACGAACTGATGTGTATCAGTTGCTCGACCTGACCTGCTTTTATCGCATCTAAAATCAAACGCGTTGAATTTAAATTATTGCGCTCGAAATCGATGTAGTCATTCCCGCCAATCTGAGCCTGCAACATCACTACCGCGCGAGCTTCATTGAAATGTCGCTGCCAGTTACCCGGCTCAGCGAGATCAGCGTATTCAATGATGATATCCGGATGCAGTTGCTGCAAGACGGCCAGATTAGCGCGATGCTTATCGAGCACGACTAAATTTCTATGCCCGCGCTCTTTTAGTCGCACCACCAGATTCTGACCGACCAGACCGGCACCACCCGGCAAAATGATTTTTTCTTGGCTCATTCAGATGTTTAGCTTATTGAAAATCGCACGCGGTAAATGTCGAATCACCATCATGATGATGGCCCATTTAGCCGGCACATACGCCACCGGAGTTCCGGCATCTATCGCTGCGATGATGCGACTCGCAACGACTTCTGCAGAAGCCATGCCGCGCTGTGGCAGATGCGCCGTCATAGGAGTGGCGGTGGGGCCTGGCTTGATCAGTACGATACTGATTTTTGAATTGGCGAAACGGTGCTGCATGCCCTGCACGTAACGCTCAACCATACCTTTAGCTGCGCCATATACATAATTTGTCTTGCGACCCCTATCCCCTGCCACCGAACCGATAACAGCGATCGTTCCGTGCCCCACCTGTTCCATCTGTTGAGCAAAGGCTTCTGCAAACAAAATGGGGGATACACCATTAATTTCAAGCGCCTCATGTGCACGAGCAATGTCTTGCTCGCATTCTTTTTGATCTGGCAAATTGCCATGCGCAATTAACACGATATCAATCGCTTTTTCTGCGGCTAATTTTTGTGCCAGCGTTGTGATACTGGCATGATCAAAGAAATTTACTTCATGGGCTGTCACCGATGAATGGGGACTTCGCACTCGCAAATCAGCAGCGACGCGTGAAACACGAACTAAATCGCGCCCAATCAACACGATATCTACAGCTGCGCGCACCCACAATCGTGCGCACTGCTCTGCAATTGCTGAGCTAGCGCCTATGATGACTATGCGCGGTCTGGACACGATGCGATTCCTTCTCAATTACCCATAAGCCGTCGTGACATGGCTGAACTAATACCTGAATCACGATGGGTCAAAAATTCTTTTAAGCGTGGATAGCCTGATTCAAACAAATCAACCGGCATGCGAGCATCTTTAGCAGGATATAAGCGACCTTTAGCTTCACGAACAATCGCATCCAAGGCAGATAATAATTGTAGAGTCGGTGCGCCTTGATTGGGAAAATCGAGTGCCAATGTCACTCCGGGCATCGCAAAGCTCAACAGACCTTTCGATTCACGGTCACCAAACGTTTTTAGTACGGCTAAAAACGAGCCGGTACCCGACCGTGCAATACGCCGCAGTATGGCTTGAGTCGCCTCTTTACCTATTGATCGCGGCAGTACGCATTGATATTGGAAGAAACCACGTGGCCCGTAAATACGATTCCATTCCAAGACATTATCGAGTGGATGGAAAAAATTTTCGTAATGTTGAACCGAGGCGCGCTGTGATTTTTTTTGATGAAAATAGAGGGAATTAAACGGACGCAATGACCATTGATTAACCAAAGATACCGGCGGCACAAAAGGTACTTTGATAGATCGCCCTGAACGCGACTGGTCTTTACCGGCATCCACCGAGTTAGCGCGCATAAAAATACCGCGCCCTTCGCCACTCAAACAATCGACCCAGGATACGGTGTGTTCCCAATCGGCTTCGGAGGAATCGGCCAACTCAAAAAATTCCGTCAAATTTCGATACGCGAGTGTTTCAACAGCAAGCCACGGACCGGGTACACGCTGCAATTGCAGCTCGACTTCGGTAATGACGCCGGTTAATCCCAGTCCACCCACTGTCGCCGCAAACATGGCATCCGCAGGGCGATACTGCATCAAGCTACCATCGGTGCGCGCCAGAGTGAACTGCAAAACATGATCGCCAAAACTACCTGCCCGGTGATGATTTTTGCCGTGAATATCATTAGCAATCGCACCACCCACGGTGACGTACTGCGTACCGGGTACTACAGCTAACATCCAGCCACGCGGTAAACATAACCGCTGTATATCGCGCAGCAGCACACCGGCTTCACACAATAATTTTCCGCTGTGCTCATCAAAACTAATAAACCGATCCAAGCCGGTGGTATTCCACAGCACACCACCGGGATTTAAGCAGACATCGCCATAACTTCTGCCCATACCAAAAGCAAGGCCGTAGCGATCACGCTGTAATTGGTTGGCAACACTCAATCGATCAGTTAATCGATGCACTTGATGCTCGAACTGACCTAGTCTTCCCCAAGAATTAACCGCTACCACGAGATACCTCGCGTGGCTACGAAGAGCACTAAGGCAAAAGCACAACCGGATAGCAAACTCGCTTTATCGCGCACTGCGAATAACAGCGGATCATCATGCATTTCACCACGATGGGCTTTCATCCACATCCAGCTAATCCAAAACAGCATGACGGGCACGGCACTCCACATCACCGCTGGTTGCTGGTAGAGCTTAACCACGGCATCGCTATTCAAATACAAGGCTAGAACGACCACGGCGGCATAACCTGAGGTGACACCTAATGATTGCACTAACGGCGAATCGGACGTCCAATAACCTCGTCCATGCGCGTGATCACGACCCACATCCGCCTGAGTTTTTAATTCAGCGTAACGTTTTACAAAAGCCAGCGATAAAAACAGAAATACAGAAAACGCTAACAGCCAAAATGATAATGAAATTCCAGCAGCAGCGGCGCCAGCAATAATGCGCACGGTGTAGAGCATCGCCAACACTAAACAATCGATCAGCACAACGCGCTTTAAGCTCCATGAATAAGCGCAGGTGAGTAAAAAATAAAAGAGTAGCCAACTTACAAACGCTGAGCCAATCGGGATGGCAAATAAAAAAGCATTCAGTAGCAGCAAAGGAAATAAGACCACGCCTTTAGCTACGCTAACCCGACCAGAAGCAAAAGGTCGCAGTCGTTTACGCGGATGATGACGATCACTATCTAGATCAAATAAATCGTTGGCGATATAAACAGCCGAAGCGCATAAGCTGAATGAAAAAAATGCCAGCAACAACATGCTAGATAAATCAGCACTAGGGGCTTGATGCGCTGCGAGTGGCGCGATGAATAACAATAAATTTTTTAGCCACTGATGCATACGTAATACCGATGGCAAGGCACCGGCATGTGACGACAGCGATGGAAATTCTTTTTCAATCTCACAACGCTCACGTGCTAGTCGCTGTACGCTCGTTGATGCATTCACCACAATCGCGTGACGAGCCTCGCTCCATACCGGCAGATCATCAGCAGAATTACCTGCGTAATCAAATCCCCGATGACCAAAGCGCTCTTTCAGTACAGCTGCTTTATGAAGAGCACTCAGATTATTAACGCCATCGCTAGCCATCACTTCATCAAAAATACCCAGATGACTCGCAACGGCATCAGCCATCAAGCGATCGGACGCTGTACACAGGATTAAACGCCGACCCAGCGCACGCTGCTCTTTTAACCAGACTAGTAAATCGTGGTTATAAGGTAGTGCAGTCGCATCAAATTCAGTGAGGTTCGCCAGCCGCTGCTTGAGAAAGGCCTTGCCTTGGGCTAGCCAAAGCGGAATTTGTAATGTCTGTAGCGGATGGGAACGCAGAGCCCGCACCGCAGATTCATGCAGGGTATCAGTCAGTATCAATGTTCCGTCGAGATCAACGGCGAGCGGGATGGCAGTCAAATGCTGGTCCTCTGGGACGAAACTGAGCCGTATTGTAAATCAGGGAATTTATCTGCATAAAAAGAATAAAGGCCGTCGACCCCATTTGGGCACGACGGCCTTAGCTAAATAAGCATTCCTTAGCGCTGCGATACAGCGTCTACCACGGCCAGTGCAGTCATATTGACGATCCGGCGTACGGTCGCTGAGGGCGTCAAGACATGAACGGCACGTGCACAGCCGAGTAAGACCGGGCCAATCGCCACGCCATTACCCGCCGCCACCTTCAATAAGTTGTAAGCGATATTGGCCGAATCCATACTAGAAAATACCAGCAGATTGGCATCGCCTTTGAGCGGTGTATCCGGCATGGCCTGACGCAGCGTGTGCGCATCAAGTGCAACATCACCGTGCATTTCACCATCGACTTCCAATTCCGGCGCACGCGCTCGAATAAGACTCAATGCTTCGCGCATACGGCACGCGGATTCGCTGTTACTACTGCCAAAATTGGAATGTGAAAGCAAAGCGGCACGCGGATGCAAACCAAAACGTCGCATCTCTTCTGCGGCCATAATCGTAATTTCAGCGATCTGCTCTGCTGTCGGAGTCTCATTAACATGCGTGTCGACCAGTACCACCTGACGATCCGGCAGCACCAAGGCATTCATCGCTGCATACGTATTCACGCCCGCACGACGTCCGAGCACCTGATCAATGTAATGCAGATGCAAATTAACAGTACCGAAGGTGCCGCAGATCATACCGTCTGCATCACCTTTATGAATTGCCATGGAACCAATCAGCGTATGACGACGACGCATCTCTAACTTGGCGTACTGCTCATTGACCCCTTTTCGGTGGGTCATCGATAAATACGTTTCCCAATAAGAGCGATAGCGATCATCACGCTCGGGATTGATGACATCAAAATCAACCTCTGGGCGCAGTCGTAATCCATAGCGCTCTATGCGTTGCGCTAACACTGCAGGGCGACCAATCAAAATCGGTTTCGCTAAACCTTCGTCAATCACTACCTGAACAGCACGTAAAACACGTTCTTCTTCGCCCTCGGCAAACACGATACGTTTTTTTGCAGCCGGCGCTTTTTTAGCCATCGCAAACACTGGCTTCATTAAGCTACCGCTGTGATAAACAAATTGCTGCAACTTGTCAGTGTAAGCAGTCATGTCTTTGATTGGACGCTGTGCCACACCTGATTTTTGCGCAGCTAGTGCAACAGCAGGGGCGATTTTCAGCATCAAGCGCGGATCAAACGGCTTGGGGATGATGTAGTCAGCACCAAAGGCTAAATTAGTCACGCCGTAGGTCGTTGCGACCACATCAGATTGTTCTGCCTGCGCTAATTCTGCAATCGCATGCACTGTCGCGATTTCCATCGTGCGTGTAATCGTCGTCGCACCGCAGTCAAGCGCGCCACGAAAAATATATGGAAAGCACAGCACGTTATTTACTTGATTCGGATAATCCGAACGGCCCGTCGCTATCACGGCATCGTCACGTACTTCGCGCACTTCTTCAGGAAGAATTTCTGGCGTTGGATTCGCCAATGCGAGCACCAACGGACGTTCTGCCATCGCGCGCACCATCTCAGGCTTAAGCACGCCACCCGCAGACAGGCCCAGGAAAATATCTGCATCCGGAATAACTTCTGCCAAGGTACGTGCAGCAATATCTTGAGCAAAACGTTCTTTGTCTGGATCCATTAATTCTTTGCGGCCTTTGTAAACTACACCGGCCAAATCAGTGACAAAGATATTCTCAATCGGAAATCCAAGATCGACGATAAGATCTAAACAAGCTAACGCGGCTGCGCCTGCACCTGATACCACTAACTTACATTTTTTTAGATCTTTACCAACAACCTTTAAACCATTCAAAATCGCGGCACCAACGATGATGGCGGTTCCGTGTTGATCATCATGGAATACCGGAATTTTCATCCGGTCACGCAATTTACGTTCAATGTAAAAACATTCGGGTGCTTTGATGTCTTCCAGATTGACGCCACCAAAGGTGGGTTCAAGCGCAGCAATGATGTCGACTAATTTATCGGGATCGGATTCATTGATCTCAATGTCGAACACATCAATACCCGCAAACTTCTTAAATAGAACGCCCTTACCTTCCATCACCGGCTTAGCTGCTAAAGGTCCAATATTGCCCAGACCCAGCACCGCCGTGCCATTAGTGATGACCGCCACCAGATTGCCGCGGGCGGTATAACGAAACGCATTCGCTGGATCCGCCGCGATCTCTTCGCAAGCCGCTGCCACACCGGGCGAATAGGCTAATGCTAGATCGCGCTGATTAGTCAGCTGCTTGGTGGGGGTGACGCTGATTTTTCCTGGGGAGGGGAATTCGTGGTATTCGAGAGCCGCCTGACGAAATTGCTGACGGAGCTCTTTTTGGTTGTGATCTGATTCCATGGAGGGGCAACTTTCTTTGATGCGTCATGCTAGGCACTGGATTTTATCAGACGGCCGATTTTCGAACACTCTAACGCCGCCATTCATATATGGAATAGATCGATATTAGCCCTTACCAACAGGCGACTCAGCCTATAGGTTAAAAATTTTCATGCCAACCCTACTAAATATTTCCAGTACCTTAGCGCGCCCATAGCGCTCACCCTGACGCAAGTTAGCTTAGTTATTGGCACTCTTAGGTAGAATCACTGAATGCTTAGCGAATTTCAACTCATAGCTCGTTATTTCAAACGCAGCCCACGAGCGGGTGGGCCCGTACAACTTGGGGTGGGTGATGATTGTGCGTTACTCCAACCACCGAATGGTGAGCTGTTAGCGGTATCCACCGACACGCTGATTGAAGGTCGGCATTTTTTCGCTGACGCTAATCCCTACGATTTGGGTCACAAAGCGCTGGCAGTGAATCTTTCCGATCTTGCGGCCATGGGTGCGCAACCTATTAGCTTTACCTTGGCCCTCGCCTTACCTTCATCAGACCCAAATTGGCTTCAACCCTTCTCCGAAGGTTTATTCCATCTGGCCGATGCACAGGGGATAGAACTCATGGGGGGCGATACCACGCGCGGACCTCTCGCCATTAGTATCACCGTGATCGGTAGTGTGCCAAGCACCCAGGCACTCAAACGCAGCGGTGCGCAAGCAGGCGATGAATTATGGATTTCAGGAACCCTAGGTGATGCACGCCTAGCTTTGGAAGTTTTGCACAATAAACGTACTCTTGCGCCTGATCTATTAAGGAAAGCCTCGAATCGACTACACCGACCATTACCACGTGTTGCGCTAGGTTTAGCTTTGCGCGGCATTGCCAACGCTGCGATTGATGTATCGGATGGCTTGTTGGGTGATTTAGGGCATCTGCTGACTCAGTCATCCCTGAGTGCCACCCTCTTTGCTGACGATCTGCCGTTCGGTGATGCATTAGCCAGTCAAACTATCGATACACGCTATGCGTTGGCATTAAACGGTGGTGATGACTATGAATTATGTTTCAGCGCACCGGCAGATAAACATCAGGCGGTTATCGATGCCGGACAACGCAGTCAGACTCAAGTGACCTGCATTGGTCAATTCAGTAAAGGTTCAGGTATTCACGTGCAGGATCATCAAGGCAATCTCATTTCAGCCGCCAATCACTCCTTCGATCATTTCACTCAAAACAGCACAACGTGAATTCTTCAATCCCCAACCCTGCCTCAGAAAGAGCGCCGATTCTTCGCCCCGGGGTAAATTTCATGCTATCCCATCCCGCACATATGTTGTCACTGGGTTTGGGTAGCGGACTTTCACGCATTGTGCCCGGCACAGTCGGTACGTTGTTTGGCTGGTTATTATTTCATGCACTCTCAGTGCGTTGGCCAGAAATCATGACACCCACAACATGGGCTTGGATCATAACTATCGGATTTATTGTCGGCGTATGGGCATGCAATAAAACAGGGCATGCACTCGGCGTGTTAGATCACGGTGCGATGGTGTGGGATGAAATCATTGCTATCTGGCTCGTGATGGTATTCGTCACGCCGGCGAGTTTTAAAGTGCAGCTGTGGGCTTTTTTAGTATTTCGCGCATTTGACATGATCAAACCTCCACCCATAAGTCAGTTTGAACAAAAATTTAAAGGCGGATTTGGTGTGATGGGCGACGATATCATCGCAGCGTTCTTCACCTTGCTCGTGTTTGCGCTATGGCGTTTTATTTAACTCTGTTTCGACGCTCTGAAGCGACGTAAAAAAAGGAATCGCTGATGGACACATTGAATGAACTAGCCACCGAAGTCGGCAAAGCGCTCAAACAGCGCGGTTGGTTACTGGCGACGGCTGAATCCATTACCGGCGGCAGCATATCGCAAGCAATTACCGATATTCCCGGTTCGTCAGAATGGTTTGACTGTGGCTTTGTGACGTATTCGAATGGATCAAAAACGCAATTTCTCGATGTGCCAGAAGTAATGATTGCTCAGCATGGTGCCGTCAGCGAAGAAGTCGCGGCTGAAATGGCCAAGGGCACACTTATGAATACCGATGCACACATCACGCTTTCAACGACGGGTATCGCAGGGCCTGGCGGAGCGGTCCCCGGTAAGCCCGTAGGCACGGTTTGTTTTGGTTGGGCATGCGAAAAGCGTGTGCATACAGAGCGAGTCGTGTTTGCTGGTGATCGACATTCCGTGCGAACACAGACAGCAGAACATGCACTAAAAGGCTTGCTGAAATTTATGCAGTCACTTTAAAAAATAAAGTTGTGCGTTATTCGATTGATCGAAAATCACTTACTGCATCAGATCATGTTGAACACACAAGATAATTTTTATCTGTTGTCTGAAAATTTGATAATCGCACTTCAAATACACATATAAGCTGATTATTAGCGCGCATCCCATTTTTTGAATAACCGTATCGATAATTTCGATCACGATTTTCAATCATCTTGAGCCTACCCATACTCCGCTGGCCGTTGCCTTTGGATGGTTTCGTCAGATGGTGATAACCGCACCGATCTTAATGATCGGCGATCATTTTTCTGCCGAGGCTGGCTTAAGGCACGGCCCCTACATTCAGCAGTCGTTGATTTCACTACGCATGGTCGCTAGATCTTTAAACAGCACCACCATGGTTAGTTTTAGCGAAACTGGTTGATGGCATCGCGTGTTTGCAGTGCGACGCGCGATGCCGCTTCAGCAAAACTTTCATTACCCTCAGGATTAGCGTAAAGAATGGCGCGCGATGAATTAATCATCATGCCTGCACCTGTCGAACTACGACCCGCTTTAACGGTCGCTTCGATATCACCACCTTGCGCACCGATACCTGGCACCAGCAAGGGCATGTCTCCGACGATTTTTCTAACTTGCTCAAGTTCATGAGGAAAGGTTGCGCCGACTACTAGGCCACACTGACCATGAGGATTCCATTTTTCTGACACCATGCGCGCGACATGCTGATACAAAGGAACGCCATCAATCGTTAGAAACTGCAAATCCGAGCCACCGGGATTCGATGTGCGGCACAGGATGATGGCACCGCGATCCTTCCATTCCAGATAAGGCGTAACAGAATCAAATCCCATATACGGATTTAAGGTCACTGCATCGGCGTCGTAACGCTCGAATGCCTCGCGTGCATATTGTTCAGCAGTAGAACCTATATCACCACGTTTAGCATCCAGCACAATCGGAATATCAGGATAGTTTTGTTTCAGATAATCACAGATCGCTTGCAGTTGATCCTCCGCCGCTAGCGCAGCGAAATAAGCGATTTGCGGCTTGAAAGCGCAGGCATAGCTAGCAGTAGCATCGATGATGGCTTTGCAAAACAAAAAAATCGCATCCGGCTTATCGTTAAATTCGGCAGGGAACCGCGCCACATCGGGATCTAATCCCACGCAGAGTAAAGAATGATGGTTTGCTGTTGCAACAGCTAATTTTTCAGTGAATGTCACGATAGTCGAATTGAAAAGTTTGAGTACATAGATTCACCGATATTGTAGCCGGTCATGCTATTGTCTCGCCCCATGAGACATCTCAACCGCAAAGATCTGGTGCTGCTTGCGCTTTTAACGCTGTTCTGGGGCCTGAATTGGCCAGTCATGAAAATTGGTGTGCGTGAATTTCCGCCGCTGACTTTTCGCGTGCTAAGTATGGTCGGTGGCCTCGCTGTCATCTGGATCGTAGCGCGAATGCAAGGTATTTCGCTCGCTATTCCCAAGGGTGAATCCCGTACCATCATCAAACTAGCTATCCCCAACATGTTGATATGGCACTCGTTCATTATTATTGGCGTAAAAATGTTATCGTCAGGTCGTGCGGCCATACTTGGCTACACCATGCCTGCTTGGGCAGTATTAGCCGGCCTGGTGTTTTTTGGCGATCGAATTAATCGCTCTTCTCTCGTTGGTATTTTGCTGGCAATGTCAGGAGCGATGCTCTTACTCTCTAGTGAGTTTTCGCGGATATCGGGTCAACCATTGGGAACATTGCTGGTACTGATTGCTGCTGCTGGTTGGGGCTTCGGAACCGTGCTTATGAAGCGCACCATCATTGACATGCCGACCTTATCACTTACTTTTTGGATGTTGGCATTTTCCAGCACTTGCATTACTCTGATCGCACTGATTGTTGAAGGCCCGCGCATGCGCTGGCCGAACTCGGTCGAGTGGCTATGCATTGCCTATAACGCGATTATTATTTTTGGCTTTGCGCATGTGGTGTGGTTCAAACTGGCGCGCATACTTCCACCTGTAGCCTCCAGTTTGTCAGTGATGTTGATTCCAGTGTTAGGTACGTTTTCAGGTGCGTGGATACTTGGCGAAACACCTCACTGGCAAGATTACGCTGCGATTGTGTTGATTTTGGGTGCGATGTCGACCGTCATGTTCAAACCCAAACAAAACCCAGCGACAACAACTCAAGAAAATTTGTGATTGAGTACAACACTGCGTATTAATAGTGTTCGTAAATCCATTCGAGTAATTCGTTAAAACTCGTTCTAGCTGAATTAGCCTCGGGATGATTGATCATGCAAACAACACTGATCCACCGACCTGATTTTGCTTTCACATAGCCCGCAATACTGGCCACATCATTCAGACTACCGGTTTTTATATGCGCTCGTGTCTTAACGGCAGAATTTTTAAGCGTTCGAATCATCGTGCCATCAACACCTACCATCGGTAATGAGGCGATGAATTCCGGCATATAAGGACTGTGCCAAGCATGGTAGAGCACCTTACTTAAAGTATCAGCGCTCAAACGCTCTTGACGCGACAAGCCTGAACCATTTTCAATCACTACAGTTTTAGAATTAACGCCTAAAGTATCTAACCAGGCTTTTGCTTGTGCTGCACCGGCTTCGGGTGTTGCTGCTGTAATCGTAGGTGATGTGGCGAGACTGATTAGCAATTGACGCGCCATCACATTATTACTGTGCTTATTAATGTCTCGAATAATCTGCGCCAATGTGGGCGATTCCCATTGCAGCAGTTCGCTTGCACTTTCTAATTTTTTTTCTTCACGCATCACACCATTGATGCTGCCACCCAGCTCACGCCACAATTGACGAAACACCGCATCAAAGTAACGTGCATGACTCAGCGTATGTGCGTGTAGTACCAGCACTCGTTCGCCACAGTCTAAGGAATAGCTACCAGAGAAATGTACGGATGATGGATGAACGACAGCACCTAATTTTTCGCGCCAGTTGGTACAGACTTGAGTATCTAGCTTAGACGTATCAAATTTAGGTATATCCAGCTTAGGCGGCTCGATTACAAAATCAACCATCGGCGGTTCCATCGCCACATGCACGCTCTGGGTTTGCGCATCAGGGAAAAATCGCAAGCTAATCGCCTTTGCATCGAGCAAGAGCGCATCAGGCAGCGCGTTATACGCTCGGTAAGGCAAACCATCAAATGCTGCTGCATCTTCTAGCGTTGTTTGAAACAAGCTGCGATCGACTACTAAGTCACCTTGAATCTCGCGCACGCCTAAGCTACGTAAGCGGCGCAGCAAACGTGAAAGATCTTCATGCGCCAGTCGCGGATCACCCCCTCCTTGAATAATTAAATCGCCATTCAGTACATCACCTATCAGAGGGCCCTGCGCATACACGCGCGTAATCCAGCGGTAATCCGGACCTAACAGGTCTAAGGCTGCGGCTGTTGTCACCAGCTTCATGACCGATGCAGGATTAAAAGCGAGCTGTTGATTGTGGGATGCCAGTACTTGCCCATCGAGCGCTCTAACATCGAGGGCGACCGCCGATGGAGGGATGCCCGATAGCTCAAGCGATCTGCTAAATGGCACGGGCAAGCCGCTACCGTGTGGCAGCGTGGTGCAAGCTGACAGTAATGTCACTATTACTAACAAGGCCCATCGGCCCAATAAGCCCGTACTAACTATCATTCGCGCAGCCTTTCACTCGAGTGCCGTGATTATCCCATGTGATGTCAGCGCGTTTGGCTACAATAGTCCGATTGCGTAGCTCCACCCAAGAGCACGATTTTTATGGGATAAGAATGTAATGCTTCCTTTTATTAGCGGCACCGAACTCAAGCAGTTTCTGCCTTATCCCGCGCTGATCGAAGCTTTGCGAAAAACTTTCACGCAAGTGAGTCATGCGCCACTGCGCCATGTGCATCGCGTATCTGAACCGGGTCCGACGACACTTTTAATCATGCCGGTCTGGCAGGAATCAAAACAGCTCGGTCTAAAAGTAGTCACCGTCGCACCTGAAAACCGCGCCTTGGGTTTACCGACCGTGCACGCTCTTTTTATTTTGATGGATACCGCTACCGGTGTGCCGATTGCACTTATGGATGGAGAACAGCTCACACTACGACGTACGGCTGCAGCGTCTGCTTTGGCTTCGGATTATTTATCGCGCAAAGAGAGTCAACATCTTCTGCTGGTGGGCACAGGACGCTTAGCGCCGCACATGGCTATCGCCCATTGCATGATGCGACCGATTCAATACGTTACTGTATGGGGACGAAATTCACACAGCGTTGCGCAGACTGCCGTGGCGCTACGCGAGGAAGGCTTACCCGAGCATATCGCTATTATTGAGTCGCATGATTTATCGCAGTCAGCCCAACAAGCAGACATCATCTGTTGTGCCACCACGAGCAAAGAGCCTGTAATTTTTCTCGACTGGGTAAAACCTGGCACGCATATCGATCTGGTCGGCGGCTTTCGACCCGATATGCGCGAAGCAGATGATGCGCTGATGCGTCATTCACAAATTTTTGTCGACACTGTTGAAGGCACGCTAGCTGAAGCAGGTGATTTAATTCAGCCCATACAACAGGGATTGATCACGCGTGATGCGGTGTGTGCTGAGTTAGCGGATTTGACCACCCATCGTCATGCGGGTCGATTAAATAACGACGATATCACCGTCTTTAAATCAGTAGGCACAGCGATTGAAGATTTGTGTGCCGCTTGTCTGGCTTGGAATGCATGGAAATCAATTAGCTAATCATCGCTTCAGTGCGGCTGGTAAAGGAATGAATTCTATTTCTTCCGGCACCGGTTCAAAACGTTGATGCAACCAATCGTCGCTGGCTTGTCGAATTCTCTCTTCACTACTTGATACAAAATTCCATTCCATCGTCCGTGGCCCGTCTAATGGTTCGCCACCGAGCAGCATGATGATGGCACCTTGTGATCCACCACGTATTTCCAAACGCGCACTTGTGCGTGTCACGAGCAAGCAGCCTGCGCTATGCACACCATCGACTCCACAGTCAATTTCACCACTCACTATATAAAGAGCTTGCTCGGTATATTCCGCAGGTAGAGAAAAATTCACCGATGGCTGCAAGGTCAACTGTGCGTACACCAGTGGTGATAGCGTCGGCAAGGTCGATTGCATTCCCATAAAGCTTCCTGCTATTAATATGATATGTACTCCATCGCGCAGTAGTGTCGACAGCTCGGATGCTTTTTGGTGAGTGAAATCAGGTTCGCACTCTTCATAGGCTCGCGGCAGTGCTACCCAACATTGCAAACCATATAAAGAAGAAGCTTGTTCGCGCTGTTGCGTATCGCTACGCTCTGAGTGCACGATGCCGCGCCCCGCTGTCATCCAGTTGACTTCACCGGGTCGAATAGTTTGTACATAGCCCAAACTATCGCGATGCAAAATTTCCCCTTCCAACAACCATGTAACAGTTGCCAGACCGATGTGAGGATGAGGACGAACATCCAGTCCCGATCCCGGCGCTAGCGAGATAGGACCCATCTGATCGAGAAATACAAACGGACCGACCATCCGTCGCTCGGCTGCAGGAAGCGCACGCCTGACCTGAAAGCCATCACCCAGATCGCGAACGCGCGGAACAATAATAGTTTCTAAATTTGACACAATTTATTCTCCAGTGATGCGAATCATGCCTGAAAGGCTTTGCATAAAGGCTAGGCGCCAAATCGTATTTACCAAAATAAAGATTCAACAATGCTCACTAAATAGGCTAAAAAGTCGAGGATTATCAATTCGATATTCGATTTTGGATAATTTATATGAAGTTTTCAGAAGAGCTTCTTGAAAAAGCAGGACGCCGTCCCTATACTTAGCACTCGTTGGAGGAGAGTGCTAACAACTCCCCTGGCAAAAAGTCTTTTCACGTCCAGCCAGCGAAGTCGGACCCCCATCAACTGCGCACAAACAAACATAATTTATTGTTTTAAGGAGTTTTTATGAAGATTCGTCCCTTGCACGACCGCATTGTCGTTCAACGCTTAGAGCAGGAAACCAAGACAGCGTCAGGCATCGTGATCCCAGATCAGGCAGCAGAAAAGCCAGATCAAGGCGTAGTGAAGGCCGTTGGTAACGGCAAAGTCGGTGATGACGGCAAGGTTCGTCCTCTCGACGTCAAAGTCGGCGACAAAGTCCTTTTTGGTAAATATTCAGGTCAAACCGTCAAAGTCGGTGACGATGAATTGCTCGTCATGCGTGAAGACGACGTGATGGCAGTCGTTGAATAACGAATAAATTACAAAGCAAAATCGAATAACGAATCAAGGAGTAACAACATGGCAGCTAAAGAAGTCGTATTTGGCGATGTCGCCCGTCAAAAAATGGTTGAAGGCGTAAATATTCTCGCCAATGCAGTGAAAGTCACTTTAGGTCCTAAAGGCCGCAATGTGATTCTGGAGCGCTCGTTCGGCTCCCCTACCGTCACTAAGGACGGTGTGTCGGTCGCCAAAGAAATCGAGCTCAAAGACAAGCTGATGAACATGGGCGCACAGATGGTGAAAGAAGTTGCATCAAAAACTTCTGATAACGCCGGTGACGGTACCACCACTGCAACCGTATTGGCACAAGCCATCGTTCGTGAAGGCATGAAGTACGTTGCCGCCGGCATGAACCCTATGGATCTGAAGCGCGGTATTGATAAAGCCGTGGCAGCGACCGTTGAAGAATTGAAAAAAATCTCTAAGCCTTGCACAACATCGAAAGAGATCGCTCAAGTCGGTTCGATCTCGGCTAACTCGGATAGCTCAATTGGTGATCGTATCGCTGAAGCGATGGAAAAAGTCGGCAAAGAAGGCGTTATCACTGTTGAAGATGGCAAATCGCTGAATGACGAACTCGACATCGTCGAGGGTATGCAATTCGACCGTGGCTATCTGTCACCGTATTTCATCAACAATCCAGACAAGCAAGTCGCCCTGATGGAAAATCCTTTTATCTTGTTGTGCGACAAAAAGATTTCTAACATTCGTGATCTGCTGCCTGTACTGGAACAAGTAGCGAAAGCCGGTCGTCCACTGCTGATCATTGCTGAAGATATCGAAGGCGAAGCACTGGCAACGCTAGTGGTAAATAACATCCGCGGCATTCTGAAAACATGTGCTGTTAAGGCGCCTGGTTTTGGCGATCGTCGTAAAGCCATGTTAGAAGACATCGCCATTTTGACTGGTGGTCAAGTCATTGCTGAAGAAGTGGGCCTGACTTTAGAAAAAGTTACACTGAATGATCTCGGTCAAGCTAAACGCATTGAAGTGGGTAAAGAAAACACCACGATCATTGATGGCGCTGGCGTGAGCAAATCAATCGAAGCACGCGTAAAACAACTGCGCGTACAAATTGATGAGTCAACATCAGACTACGATCGCGAAAAATTGCAAGAACGCGTTGCTAAGCTGGCCGGCGGCGTTGCAGTGATTAAAGTTGGTGCTGCAACCGAAGTCGAAATGAAAGAGAAAAAAGCGCGCGTAGAAGATGCTCTGCATGCAACTCGTGCAGCAGTTGAAGAAGGTATTGTTGCAGGTGGCGGTGTTGCGTTGCTGCGCGCACGTGCCAACCTGAAAGTCAAAGGCGACAATCCTGATCAAGAAGCAGGTATCAAGATTGTTCTACGTGCCATGGAAGAACCTCTGCGCATGATCGTTAGCAATGCTGGCGAAGAAGCTTCAGTGGTCGTCAACAAAGTACTCGAAGGTAAAGGTAACTTCGGTTACAACGCTGCTAACGGTACCTATGGCGATATGGTTGAAATGGGTGTTCTCGATCCAGCCAAGGTCACACGCTCTGCTTTGCAAAATGCAGCTTCTATCGCATCACTGATGCTCACTACCGATTGCATGGTGTCTGATCTGGTTGAAGATAAACCATCAGGCGGCGGTGGTATGGGTGGTATGGGCGGTATGGGTGGTATGGATGGAATGATGTAATTCAGAACCAACTGCAACACAATAAAAAACCCGCGCTCTGCGCGGGTTTTTTTATGCTCTAAAAAATTCTAAACTACGAACACCTATCCGGCAATGCGCGTAACGAGCTCTATTGCAAGATGAAAAATGAAGATTTATAAGATGAGGAAAATGAGGGGTCTGGGCGGATCATGAGATCTCACAGACTGCTCAATTTTATTTTTGTGAAACAGCTTTTATGATTTCCATGAAGGAGGACGTTTTTCTATAAAAGCTTGCACACCCTCCAAGGCTGCTTCATCCATCATATTGCAAGCCATATTCTCACCGGCCAACTGGTAAGCGGCTGCAATACCCATCTCTAGCTGGCGGTAAAACAATTGCTTACCCATGGCAATGGCAACGGCAGGCTTAGCGATAATGCTTTTCGCCAGCAGTGAAATTTCGTGGTCTAACAATTCAGGGGAAACGACGCGATTCACTAAGCCGCGTTCCTTGGCAGTGTGTGCATCAATGAAATCACCCGTCAGCAGCATTTCCATCGCTTGCTTACGCGGCACATTGCGCGACAAACCCACGGATGGTGTGGAACAAAACAACCCATAGTTAACACCGGAGACAGCAAAACTAGCATCGGTAGAAGCCACAGCGAGATCACACATAGACACCAACTGACAACCTGCAGCCGTCGCAAGACCGTGCACGCGAGCAATGACTGGCTGAGGTATTTGCTGTATCGCCAACATCAACTTACTGCAACGATGAAAAAGCGCTTTGTAATAAGCCGTGGATGGCTCAGCACGCATCTGCTTCAAATCATGTCCTGCACAAAATGCCTTGCCCTGTGCGGCCAGCACCACCAATCTGATCGAAGAATCTTTTGCAATCGCATCAATCTCCGTTTGCAAGGCACCCAACATTTCTTCTGAAAGTGGATTAAACCGTTCACCGCGATTCAACGTGAGCGTAACAATGTCTTGTTCACGCTGATTGATAACAAAAGGGGGATCCGCTGGTGAAATGTCCTGGCTCATGATGTTTCTCGTCTATTTTTTGTACAAGGCTATTCGAAATTTATTCAGGTTCGTATTCTTCTCGCGGTTGTTCAAGGCCTAACGAGACAGGCGGTTGATAACTTGCTAGCAGCGCGACGCGTCGCTCGGGCGTCTCCAGACTAATACGACCAAGGACACCGCTTCGATAATCTTGTAGCAGCGTATGCGCAGCTTTTTCAACATCTGCTTCTCCACCTCGTAATCGTAAGCCACGTTTCTGAGCAATGGTCTCTAAAACACCTACCCCATCACTCACACTAGAGGTCATGCCATAACGCGCAACGAGCATAGCTCGATAATGCTCGAGTAACTGGCTCGCTAGGAAAGCAGCGACTTCTTCTTCAATAATCGCATTCACCCCAATCGCATGACTAGCCGCCAACATCAAACCATCAGTGGGATGGGCTATTTTGGGCCACATCATGCCAGGCGTATCAATGAGTACGATGTTATTACCTAAAAACAGTCGTTGCTGCGTCTTAGTGACTGCAGGCTCATCGCCCACCTTAGCAACCCGCTTCTTCAGCAAAGCATTCATCAAGGTGGATTTGCCAACATTCGGAATGCCCATAATCATCACACGCAAAGGCTTGAGCGTTGTGCCGCGATGGAGTGTTAGCTTCATACAAACAGCTGGAATTCTTGCTACTTCGGCTGCTTTTTTACAGGAGAGTGCAATCGCATGTACCTGGGGTTGGGCCTCGTAATACTTAAGCCATGCTTGCGTCGCAACGGGATCCGCCAAGTCACTTTTATTCAGTATTTTCAAGCAGGGACGCTGACGCGCTTTGCGCAGCTCAGTAATCATGGGATTACTGCTCGCTTCTGGCAGTCGAGCGTCCAACACCTCAATAACGAGGTCTGTTTTCTCCATGGACTCGGCGGCTTTTTTGCGCGCGGAGTTCATATGACCGGGAAACCATTGGATGGACATGAAAAGAGCCGATGAAAAAATAGTGCAGCGAATAAAAATGAGTTATGAACCAGTATTCTACCTGCCCTCTTGAATTCAACCGAGGTTGGCGAACACTCTTTAGGTACGACTAGACGGTCTACTCGTCACACTGGAAAGAAGCCTCGACTATGTAGTTGCAATAGATATCAATGATTTCAACTGCAATCTACAGCTAGTTATGGACATTCAAAGCCTTCCGAATAGCCTAATTATGTACTGGAGGGGGCTGCGTTCCCATGGACTATACTCGCAGTTTGGCAATGAATTGCATCCACCCTTTGTGTGAATCGATACCGATGAATAAAATTATGTCACTTCGTTTTTTTATAGTTTCTCTAGCATTTATCACCGTGCTACTCCCTGATGTTTCCTTTGCAAAAAGTCAGCATCACTCAAAAAAAGCTACTAGCACCTCGGTTACGTCCAAACATAAGACTGTCAAAAAAACTCTAGCCTCTGAGGAGTCGGAGTTTACTAATTTCATGCAATGGAAAGCCGTCACTGAATTTGTTAATCAAATGGGGGAGCAGCACGGTTTTAATCAAGATGAACTGAATACTTTATTTTCTCAAGTACATTACGTAGAAAAAGTCGTTAAGCTGATTAATCCTGGCCCCTCGGGTAAAAGTAAAAACTGGTCAGCTTACAAGAGCCGTTTTGTTGAACCACTACGCATACGAACTGGTTTAATTTTTTGGGAAAAAAATGAAACAGAGCTTCGCCGCGCCCAAATTGAATTTGGCGTCCCACCTGAAATCATAGTTGGCATTCTTGGCGTAGAGACTATCTATGGCTGCAGCCCGGGCAACATTCGCGTTATGGATGCGCTAACGACACTGGCATTTGCTTACCCAGAAACTGTTAACCGCGATGAAAGAATGCGCTACTTTCGCGACGAACTTGAACAAATTCTTTTATATACGCGCGAAAATAATATCGATCCGCTGAGTGTTTCTGGATCGTTTGCCGGAGCAATTGGCTATCCTCAATTTATGCCCAGTAGCATTCGTCGCTTTGCCGTTGATTTTGATGGTGATGGCCGTATCGATCTCAGAAATTCTCCCGCCGATGCTATTGGCAGCGTAGCCAGCTTTCTGTCGCAGCATGGATGGACTGCAAACCTACCATTAGCCTACCCCGTAACTGTTGATAAGAGTGCAGAATCTGAGTGGAAGCCGTTGATAGGTGTAGTTCTCGCTGCCACCAATACCACTGATGAAATAGGCCGCGCAGGGGTTACATTACCCACAGATATTTCGCCCTCGCTGATGGTTGGACTAATCGATTTAGAAGACGGCATTCATCCAACTCAATATTGGCTTGGTAGTGCGAACTTTTTTTCTATCACCAAATATAACCGTAGTTTTTATTATGCGATGGCAGTTATTGAACTGAGTAAAGCCCTCAAACAACGACGCTAACCATGAATCCATTTCCTAATGCAGATACCCTGACAGAAAAGCAGATTATTGCACTCACAAGCGCATGGCTTGAACAGGTTGTGATTGGCTTAAATCTTTGCCCATTTGCGAAACCTGTACACGCTAAAGGGCAAATAGATTATTTTCTAAGTCATGCTTGCAATGAGACCACGCTGGCAACCGATCTCAGGCTCGCTATGCAGCGCTTAATTGCAGCATCACCTGAAACTATGGATACCTGTTTACTTATACATCCATGGGCACTTTCCGACTTCATCGCTTACAACAATTTTCTCGATATCGCTGACGAAATTTTGGATGATTTAGGTTTAATTGGCGTGCTACAAATTGCAAGTTTTCATCCTAACTATCAGTTCGCAGGAACCACCGAAGATGACGTCACCAACTGCACGAATCGATCTCCGTTTCCTATGTTGCACTTACTGAGAGAAGAAAGTCTAGATAAAGCAACGGCCGCAATTCCAGATGCGAGCGTGATTGTGGATCGGAATTTAGAAACCATGTCCTCACTCGGTCTTGATGGCTGGAACAATCTGCAGTCACAAATAAAGCAATCCGTAGCATCCACTTCGTAAGCAATTTCTCTGCTTTTCAGCACCTGGCTCACCCAACCACGGGTATTGAGAGTCATTCTTTCTCCACGTTTTAAACGCTTAGTCGGCGTTCACGCAGCAGCTTGATTTTGCGTATGACTGTCCGGTGCCAAGAAAGCCCAACTCTGTATGAAAAGTCGAACTTCTACCCCAACAATGTTGCCAGATTCACTAATTCTTTGTGATCTTGCGCGAAGTCAAACAGAATTATCAATACATTAATTAAACTCAAGTTAAGGTAAGGAAACTTTCCGATGTAGTAAGTATTTTGGCTGCTTTGGCAGTTGAAGAGGTGCAAAAAGTTAGTAAATTTTATTTTATCTACGGCTTTAGTAGGTCTGAAGCTAGTCCAGAGTGAGCTTGTTAATTTTTATAATTTTTTTGACTTACAACCACAAAGTAAATTATTACTCTGATAATTTTATTTTCAGGGGCGCTGATTCTGATTGCTTACGTTTCATGGCTTTGAAGCAGTGACTTCGTGATCCGATCAGTGCAATTCATTCACCAAACGCTATAGGGAATACGCATTCAAATGACAACCCAACTCGATAATCATGACAGCAGCCGGCTTTCAGACCAATTGGCCTACGACCCCAATAATTTGCTGGACACGCTCATCGATAAGCTGCACCTCAAAAACGATGCTGCGCTATCGCGAGCCTTAGAAGTAGCCCCGCCGGTGATTAGTAAAATTCGTCATCGTCGTCTTCCGGTGGGCGCTTCGCTGCTAATACGCATGCACGAAGTCAGTGATCTGAGTATTCGAGAGCTGAGGACCTTAATGGGAGATCGACGGGAAAAATTCCGTATCAGTGACAAGCAATTCAAGCCTAAGCAAGCGAGTCATTGAAGCAGTCAACGCGGATTCAGGCAGTCCGGTTAACAATCCTAGCCGTACTGCCTGAGGATGTGTCAAACGCTGCGTCAAACGCTGTATCAAGCACTACCGCAATCATTGTGTAGTAGCGACATACAAGCGACATAACAATCAACACATCAGGCAGGAAAAACGCCTGTCGACAAGTAGCGGTCGCCACGATCGCAAACAATAAAAACGATGAGGGCATTTTCAACCGTTTGTGACACCCGCAACGCAACCTCGCAAGCACCTGCTGCTGAAATACCCGCGAATATTCCCTCTTCCACTGCCATGCGGCGAGCCATCTGCTCGGCTACCGCTTGGCTAACACTCTCTACCTGATCAACTCGGCTGCGATCAAATATTTTGGGAAGATAGGCTTCGGGCCATTTACGTATGCCAGGAATCTGCGATCCATCCTCGGGTTGGGCGCCCACTATCGTGATCGCAGGGTTCTGTTCCTTCAGATATTTCGACACACCCATAATGGTGCCCGTAGTACCCATAGCGCTCACAAAGTGCGTCACCTTGCCTTTGGTATCACGCCAGATTTCAGGGCCCGTTCCTTCGTAATGCGCACGTGGATTGTCGGGATTAGCGAACTGATCAAGTATCAGACCCTTACCTTCCTTCTGCATCTGATCGGCCAAATCGCGGGCGTATTCCATGCCACCTGTTTTAGGAGTTAAAACAATCTCAGCGCCATAGGCCGCCATGCTCTGACGCCGTTCAAGACTGAGATTTTCAGGCATAAGCAAAATCATTTTGTAGCCGCGCATAGCTGCTGCCATAGCTAATGCAATACCTGTGTTGCCACTGGTGGCTTCGATCAGTGTATCGCCTGGCTTGATTTCACCGCGCTCTTCTGCGTGCTTAATCATGGACAAGGCAGGTCTATCTTTTACCGATCCCGCAGGGTTATTACCCTCCATCTTTCCAAGAATGATGTTATTACGACGAGCAGCATCATCGCCGGGTAGTCGCTTTAGCTGCACCAGTGGTGTATTACCGACCAGGTCCTCGATAGTTGGGAATCGCATGGTGAGGTTTATCCGTAATGACAAGGATGAAAACCACCATTTTAATCCTTGTGACGCTGACAGGCAGAGCACATAAATCTGTCAGCGTCACCCCGAGCAATGCCAAGCTCGGGGGGGGTAAACTGAGCGAGAGCCGCTCAGTTTTTTTGCTGGGGAGTCTTAGTCGTCTCTGTCGACATTTTGGCCGGCTTGGCTGGCTTATCCGCAGTCATAGAAGGATTTTTGGGCTGACCATTCACCACAAGACCAGCGGCAGAGAGTTTGACTGAATTACGATCACCTATACCTCTTACACGCTGCTCGAGATCAGACCAGTCTTTGAAATTACCATTTTTCTTGCGCTCATCCAATATGGCTTTTGATGTGGCTGGACCTATACCGGCAATACCATCGAGTGCGGCCTGATCGGCCGTATTAATTTCGACGGCTGCAAACGCTGGCTGAAACGCGAGCAATGCGAAGATCGTTGTAGCGAGTATCAAAATCTTCTTCAACATGAAATTTCTCCATTTCGGTTTAATGAATGACGATGCCAGGAATAGCAACGTCAACCGAATTAGACTGCAATTAAGTTGAAGTAACGATTAAAGAAACTATGATTAATTCGCATGGTGCGAATTAAATATGGAACGTTCGATAGGCGCAAAAAGCGTCTAGGCTTAATATAAATAGAGAGTGATAAAAAGACTGAATGATGTGCGAGAACTATGAGAAGCAGTATTTCTTACGCTTGGTTCATCGCGGAAAGCTCTTCGCTACGTCGTGGAGCATAGCTCTCCCACTGACTGCAACCTGGGCATTGCCAATAAAATTGCTTGGCTTTGAAACCACAATGATTGCAGCGA
>Ga0214919_10002020_pt1 | contig 32355 bp, 34 predicted proteins | sample LL1503_MetaG_FD_177994 | JGI IMG/M metagenome (GOLD analysis project Ga0214919, IMG submission 177994) | Freshwater microbial communities from Lake Lanier, Atlanta, Georgia, United States - LL-1503 | ecosystem: Environmental > Aquatic > Freshwater > Lake | place: USA: Georgia | collected... | reverse complement strand
CTGTTTTGTAAAATATTTGTTTATCAAAACTAGTGGAGGTATTGATTTCTTTTTGAGTAAAATATTGCATGCCAAAACCGATTCGATATTTTAATTTTTTATCAAAATAAGGAAACTGGTACCTTAAAACGGCTTGTTGTGTATAACCAGCAATAAATCCAATAGCTAAATTGTCATTCTTACCTGTAAAATTACTTTCTCTTAAAGTTATTCCGTAATTCACCCGGTCGAGGCTTCCGTGCTGTTGATTCCACCATTGACTAAAATTTCTATCTGCCCATTTAAAAGTAGGAATGGGGAAAAAGTACCACCTTTCTTTTAAACTAATTTTAATACGACAAGAAAGGCTGTCTGCATTGCTTGAACTAACTGCTGCATCAATAAACATGGAAGTGTTAATGAGCTGTTCTTGTGCAAGATTGTTATAATAGGCCAAAGAATCTTTGGTAATCATGTCCCCAACATGATAAGGCAATTCTCTTAAAACAATATAATCCTTGGTTTTTTTATTTCCTTCAATGTCAATGGCCACAATCTTAATTTGTGCTTGCATACATTGCGTAAAAAAGCAAAAAAGAATAACTAAAAAGAAAGCATGTTTATTTATTTTAAACATCTAAATAATTCATTAAATGATGGTAGTGGTCCTCAAGGTCATTGTTCAATGGAGAATTGCCAAAATAATGAAGTACTTGATAATCGTACCTCTGAAAGGTAGCGATGACTGCAGCAGCTTCTTCTCTATTTAATTTTATCGTGATGACCATAGCACCATTGGCTTGGTCAAAATAGGAATTCAATTGAACAATTTGAGCATTGTTAGTTTCTACCAATCGACTCATCTCTGCCAAAGAATATTGAAGTGGCAAAATGGACAGTACAATGATGGCGCCAGGTTGATCCAATCCTAAAAATTGTGCCAATTGATCATTTAAGTTTTTTTGTGGAATTACTCCAACACATTCTTGTTGCTCATTGAGTATGGGCAACAAAGTCAATTGATGTTTGGAAAATAAATGCAAGGCAGTTAAAAAATGAGCACTGCCATTAATGTAAAACCGAGAGAGTGGCTCAATCAAATGCGCAATGGTCTGTTTGGCCTCTAGGTCTAAAACGGATTCCTTGTTGACTAGTCCAATATAATACTCGTCTTTGACTACTGGCAAATGCTGCACTTCAAAGTCCTCCATACATTTTAAAACAAATGCTGCTGTATCTTCTAAACGAAGCATAGGATAACCTTGTGTAGTAATGTCTTTGGCTAGCATTGAAAATTATTTTGGTAATGCGTTCAGAAATTTTTCAAGTATTGAATTGAACTCAGCTGGCACTTCCATCATAGGTGCATGACCACATTTATCAATGAAATGCAATTCACTATTCGAAATTAATTTCTTAAACTCTTCTGCGACAAAAGGGGGTGTAACAATATCATTTTTACCCCAAATCAATAAAGTAGGTTGTTTAATATCCTTTAACTCGTCTCCTAAATTATTTCTAATGGCGCTTTTGGCGAGTGCAATAATTTTAATCACCTTTATTCTATTGCGTGTAATTTCAAAAACCTCGTCTACCAAAGCAGGTGTGGCCATGGCAGGATCATAAAAAGTTTGCGCTGTTTTATTTTTGATGTATTCATAGTCGCCTCTTTTCGGATAAGAATCGCCCATGGCATTTTCAAATAAACCACTGCTTCCTGTGAGTGTTAATGATTTTACTTTTTCAGGATTTTTCAACACATAGACCAAGGCCACATGCCCTCCAAGCGAGTTGCCCAACAAATGAATTTGATCGTATCCTCTATGCTCTATAAATTGAGTTACATGTTTGGCCAACCCGGAAACACTAGTATGTAAGAGGTCCAAATCAAATAAGGGCAATAATGGCACGACTACTTTATGGGTAACTCTAAACTTTTCAATTAAATCAGAGAAATTGCTCAACGCACCAAATAATCCATGAAAAAGCATCAGGGTTTCTCCTTCGCCCACTTCTAAATATTCAAATTTGTCGTCTTTTTTTATTTCGTATTCCATATTCTTAAGCGCTTTGCAAAATTAGTTTACAAAAAATACAGGTATAGCAAGCCTACCCATTTGGATAAAGATACTTAATTCATGGTAAAAAAGCTGCTAAGATAGGGAGTGGTAGCTTATTTCATTAAAATCTTAACAATTTAGTAATTTATTCTAAATCAATGAGTTTTAATTAAAAATTACAAGTTAAACGGATGGGAAAAAGTAGTTAAAGTACTTTTGATGGATGGAAGCCAGATGGATATTTTCTCCATACAATAAGGCCACCATTTTTGAAGCCATGGATAGGCATAAGTATCCTTCATTTTCGATGCTTCTATCACACCTAAAATTTGCAAAAAATAAATCACAGCACTTAAGATCGTAAAATAAATAAAGCCATAGAGAAGCATACCCAATAGTTTATTCAACCAACCTAATAGCAACCATTCAGCAGTTTGTTGTAAGAAGCTGGCGATCCATCTTAAAACAATCAAAACTAAAATAAGTATAATTAGAAAAGATATAAAGGGTAACCAATGAGAAGCAATTTTTGTATGTTCCTTTAATTGACTAGCCACCCAGCCAGCAAACTGAAAGGCTAAAACTAAGCCAATAAATAAAGAAAAAAAAGAAATCAATGCTCTTATGAAACCATTCTTATAGCCTTTTAAAAGTGCAATAATTAATAGGGTGCCAGCAAAAATATCTAACCACATAGCTTATTGGCTTAATAATTCTTTGGCAATGGCCGATATGACTTTACCATCTGCCTGCCCAGCCAATTGTTTGGTGGCCATGCCCATCACTTTGCCTAAATCCTGTGGACCTGCTGCACCCAATTGTGTAATAATACCTTGAACAGCTGCTTTCACTGCTTCTTCACTCATTTGTGCTGGTAAGAATTTTTCAATCACTGCAATCTCTTCTTTTTCTTTGGTAGCAAGGTCTGCTCTATTTTGTTGTTCAAAGATGGTTAAAGAATCTTTGCGTGATTTGACTAATTTTTGTAATAATTTCATTTCGGTATCTGCAGATATTTCTCCATTGGCACCTGGTTCAGTTTTAGCTTTGATAATTTCTGCTTTAATGGCCCTTAATCCACGAAGCAAGGCTTCGTCTTTATTTTTCATGGCGTCTTTTAACAAAGACATTACATCCGTTTCTAAACTCATAATAGGCTATTTTGTATTTTGTGAAAGTTGACTTTCTCTAAATTTTTTATAAAATGTTTTTGCAAATTCTTTAAACTCATTAGATAAATTTTCATCTTGGGTGGCTCTTAAATAAGCATCACTCATGCCCATTAAATTTTGATAGAAAAAATCTGCCATTTCATCTACCATCATTTCTTTGGTCCATAAGTCGATACGGAGCGCTGTTTTGTCTGTGGGGTCCCAAAAGGTAAGCATCATGGCACGCGCTTCTTGCGCTTCCGTGGCCGTACTGTCCGACGCAGACCATTTAATATTTTGAGGGACCTTTTGATCGTCAAGACCTATTTGAACCTGAATAGTAGATTGATGCATAATAAAATTTTGAAAAGCAAAAATACAATTTAATTAAATAAAAATAGCTAACTCTTCAGGTCGATAGGAATTTTTATAAAATGATTCAAATTCCTATGTTCTGTCAATTCCAATAGCCACTCTTTACCCTTTTTTGCACTGGCTTGTCGATACATTTCGTCCTTGTAATACATCTTCAAATGATTAGAAATTGCCATTTTTTCTGAAAATAAAAAAACTTCCCCGGCCTTTAGCCAAGAATCTGGCTGTGACCAAATTTGGTTGAAAAGTAAAGGAATCTCATAATGAATGGCCCATTCAATAATACTTGTTTTATCATAATCGATTTCATCCAATAAAATAGCATAGGATGCAGCCAACCATTCAATTTTTATTTCTGCTTCAACTTTAAATACAATGTCGTCTTTGTACTTATACCCCTTTACTATTTGTTTTGCTTGCTCCAAAGCCTTAGCACTATCTAGAACCACCACCAAGCACATAGTGGTTTGTTGCCATTTCTTAAAAATGGAAAATTCTTTTAAAGTATTCACTAGATTTTCTAAAGGAAGAAAAATTAAAAAATAATTATTGCTTTGCGTGAGCGCCTCTCTGGTTGCAGACAAATCTACCCATTCTAGTTTGGGCAACAAGGAAACAGGCAACCATGCTTCTTGAAATTTATGAGCAAAAGAAGAATAACCTTTTCTTAAACTATCTATGGACCAATCGTTGATGCAAAAACTAGCTACCGCATTTTTTAGGTATTGCTTAAATAGTTTACGTTGCTTCCATTTGGACCAGCAAGACGCATGCGTAATCAAAGCAGGATCTGTTAATGGTATAAAATAATGAGGAAACTGTTTACTTCCCTTCAATTCCGCGCCAAAATGAATAACGATGGCATTGGTCACTTCACCAATCAATTTTTCGGCGAGGTGCTTTTTTAAAAGGGTGACATTAGCATAAGTGGTGTATAAATCCTGATGCGAAAGTGGTATTTGATTACCCACAATATAAAAGTGCAAATGTGCCGAATGCGTTCCTACTTCAATGATATCCAACACCTTTTGATAGATGACCTCAGAAGGATGACTGAAATTGGATTCGGTTAAAATGAATAGGCGCATAGGCAAATTTACTGCATACTTAACAATTTATCCACCAATCATTTGCAAGAACAAGTTAATATTAAATCTGCCCTAACTTTGACCTATGGCAAAACACTTGCATCAATTAGATTTATTTGGTTTGGAAACAGCTACTGCTGTGACCATTAAAGCACCCAAAGAAAAATTGACTGTATACAAAGCCCCAGTAGCAGCTGCGCCCACAACATTCAACGAAGACAGCCTTCCCTCTGTTTCAAGAGCGCCCATGTCTTATACTAAAAATAATCAGTTACAAAAAAGGGGTAGAAAATCCTTTGCTTCCATGGATGCAGAAATCAATAGTTTACAAGTACCCGCAGCCGAAGATTTGATAAAAAAATTATATTACCCTATTGGAGAAGTGGCAGTGTGGTTTAATGTGAATACCTCACTGATCAGGTATTGGGAAAAAGAATTTAAACAATTGCAGCCTAGAAAAACAAGGAAAGGAGATCGATTGTTTAGGGCGCAAGACATTGAATTTTTAAAACAGATTTATTATCTACTAAGAGAGAAAAAATATTCTATAGAAGGTGCAAAAAATTATTTAAAAAACAATAAAGAAAAAGCAGACAAGGACCTTTCTTTATTAAATAGTTTAAAGGACATAAAAACTTTCTTGGTGTCTTTAAAGGCCACTTTATAAGCCATCCTCCTTTTAAGTGCTACGCTTTTTCAGCAAAATTAATTTGATATTGATTGGCATAAGCCACTGCTGCTAAATTTAATTTTTCTCTAAGCATTAGAAAAGTCTCTAAACTAATTTCCATAGATACAAAACATTCTACATGAATGACATGAAATTGTTTGCCTGATTCTGAAATAAATACGAATTGATTTAATACACTGGGTTCTTTGGCGATTTCCTCACGTAAATGTTTGGCGAAATTAGATAACTTATCTGCAGAGGTGTTCACACTTAATTGTACATCCATTTCAATTTTTCTTTCCGTTCTCAAGCTAATGTTATCTACAATGGTGTCTACCATTTGTTTGTTAGGTACAGAAATATAAGTTTTATCCTGGGTACGAATACGTGTACTACGTAATCCAATTTTCTCAATGCTGCCTGTAAAATTATTTACTTTTACCAAATCACCTACCGTAAAGGGCTTGTCAAAAAATATAATAAAAGAAGCAATGATATTTTCAAGACTTTCTCTCATAGACAATGCCACTGCGGCTCCTACGATACTTAAGCTAGTGACTAAATTGCCAATATTTTCATTGAATACGTAATGAAGTATCAATAAAAAACCAATAATGTACAATATGACTTTAAAAAAATCTCTAAAAAATAAAATCAACTGATCATCCGTTTGATCCTTGGTTAATTTTGCTTTTTCTTCTAATACAATGGAAATAAATTCAAGTGTGCGCAAACAAACTCGAATAAAGAAAACAATAAAGAAAAACTTTACCCCCGACTCTATCACTTGCTGAAGGGTTAATTTAAACAATTGAATATTCCAGCTTGCAGGAAAATGAAGTTCATACAAGGCAATGATGGCCACCATATAAATCATAAATTGTTCAATTGGAACAATCAAGCGGTTTACATGCGTTTTTCTTAATTCAAAATGATTTTTTTTATCTACCCAGGTATAAATTAATCCAGCAACAAAACGTGAAATAAATCTTTTTACAATAAAAGCAACTAATAAAATAACTGCAATTACTATATAGGTTTGAACTGAATTGTTTAAAAATTGTTGCTCTAAATTCATAATGAGAAATTTTAAAATAGGAAAAATGATTAGCCTTTCCATTCTATCAATTGCATATCCTGTCCATCAAAAACACCATAAGTATTTAATCTTAACCAATCCCCCAAATTAATATATCGAGCCCCACCTGTAATAGGCAAATCAATCGCATAATGCCTATGGCCAAAAATAAAATAGTCTGCTTTTATTTCTTTGGCTTTTTCTTTGGTATATACAATCAACCATTCTTTGTCTTCCCCTAAAAATACTTCGTCTGCACTGCCCGTTTTTGCTCTACTTTTCCCACTTAAATAATTGGCCAAGCGAATGCCCGCATCTGGATGCAACCAACGAAACATAAATTGACAAACAGAGTTAGTAAATATTTTTTTCAAAAATTTATAGCCTTGATCGCCCGGGCCTAGGCCATCCCCATGCCCAATAAAAAATTGCTTGGCGCCAATGGTGAAAATGGTAGGTTCAAAATATACGTTGGCGTTTAATTCTTTACTTAAATAATCATTCATCCATAAATCATGGTTCCCCGTAAAAATATGAAGCGCTATGCCCGCATCTGAAATTTGGGCCAAACAGCCTAAAATGCGCACAAATCCTTTGGGGACCACAGTTTTGTATTCAAACCAGAAGTCGAATATATCTCCTACAATAAAAATTGCTGCTGCATCTTCCTTGGCCCTGTTTAAAAATTGAACCAATCGATCCTCCCGCTCCCTACTTGCAATTTCGTTCGGTGCACCCAAATGAAAATCAGATAAAAAATATACTTTTTTTCCCGCTGCTAGTTCCATGAAGCCCTTGGTTATATGAATGAATAATCTACTAAAAGTACTAATCTAAAAGCTTTTCAACTAAAAAACAATACACTTCTTTAGGGCCATGTACGCCTACCACTAGGGTTTTCTCAATATCAGCTGTACGACTTGGCCCAGTAGCAAAACTGATCATGGAGGGTAGTGTATCCATTTCCTTTTTAAATTGAGTCAAGCTATCTGAAATATCAAATACCAATTGATGCGTATAAGCAATACAAATATGAATGGGCGCATACACACTAGTGGTTCTTCCACTTAATTGTTGACTGCTTAAAACAATGGTACCAGTTCTTGCAATCAAATGTTCGCATAAAGTAATAGAAGCGTCGCAGGCGGCTAAGTCATCGGTGGTCACCGGATCAAAACTATATTCTTTCATGTCATCTAGCCAACCTGATTCAATAGAGTATATTTTTTTCCATTGCTGTGCATGTATCAATTGAGCTAATTTATTCACTAGCTCAGCTTCATCTACGCAATAAATAAATTTTCCTAAAAGGGAGGTAAATTTTTCTGCAAAATCAATGGCCAATTCATTGGTCGTAGGTAAAAAAACAGGCTTGTCTGAAATTTGTTCAGGAAAAGGCATGGCAACAGGAGCTTTTAAGGCCTCTGTTATTTTATTTAATATATTGGCTCTTGCCAGTTTTGATTCCATAAGTTTAAGTTCAATACTTAAGCAATGGGTGCAGTTGGTGTTGATTCAGAGACCTCCGGTGAAGCAGTAGTTTCTGCAGCAGGTGCTGCATTAGGAACAGCTGGTGTTTCTTCTACATCAAAGGTAACCACCTTCTCTTCTTCATAAGGTCTTCTTCCTATCAATAATTCCACATCACTTTTATGCAATACTTCTTTGTCTAATAATTCCTTGGCTAATTTTTCAACTTCTGCTTTTCTTAAAGTGAGTAAATCCAAAGTGCGGTGATACGCCGCATCAATCATTTTACGAACCTCTTCATCAATAATTTTTCCAGTCTCTTCGCTAAATGGTTTTTGAAAAGTATTTTCTTGACTTGGATCGTAGAAACTTACATTACCAATTTTCTCATTCATTCCATAAGTAGTCACCATGGAATAAGCCATTCTAGTAATTTGTTGTAAATCGTTGGAAGCACCCGTAGATATTTTTCCGAAGAAAATTTGTTCCGCTGCACGTCCACCTAAAGTCATACACATTTGATCGGTCAATTGTTCAATGGTGTATAAGTATTGCTCCTTAGGGGTATACTGCGCATAACCCAAGGCAGCCGTACCTCTTGGCACAATGGTTACCTTTAATAAAGGATAAGCATGCTCTAAGAACCAACCACAAATAGCATGTCCTGCTTCGTGGTAAGCAATCACTTCTTTTTCTTCTTTAGAAATAATTTTATTTTTCTTTTCCAAGCCTCCTATCACTCTGTCAATAGCGTCTTGAAAATCTATCATCTCTACACCTGTCTTTCCTTTACGTGCAGCTATCAATGCAGCTTCATTACAAACATTCGCAATATCGGCACCCGCAAAACCTGGAGTTTGCTCTGCTAATTTATGTACGTCTAAATTTTCAGAAACCTTAATAGGACCTAAATGCACTTTAAATATTTCTTCACGCCCTTTTACATCCGGACGGTCAATAGATATTTGACGATCAAAACGACCTGGTCTTAATAAAGCAGAATCCAATACATCCGGACGGTTGGTAGCGGCTAATATAATAATACCTGTATCTCCACCAAATCCATCCATCTCTACTAATAATTGGTTCAATGTATTTTCACGCTCGTCATTGCTCATCATGGCATTCTTACCACGGGCACGACCAATCGCATCAATCTCATCTATGAAAATAATACAAGGCGCTTTTTCGCGGGCTTGCTTAAATAAATCACGTACACGACTTGCACCCACACCTACAAACATCTCCACAAAGTCAGAACCACTTAAACTAAAGAAAGGCACTTGCGCTTCTCCAGCCATGGCTTTTGCTAGTAATGTTTTACCTGTACCTGGAGGGCCTATTAATAATGCTCCTTTAGGAATTTTACCTCCTAAGGCTGTATATTTTTTGGGTTGTTTTAAGAAGTCCACAATTTCCATCACTTCTTCTTTGGCTTCTTCCAATCCTGCCACATCTGCAAAAGTGATATTTACCTTGGTGCCGCCTTTTTCAAATAAGGTTGCTTTTGATTTACCTACATTAAAAATACCCCCTGGGCCTCCGCCGCTGCCACCTGCGCCACCACCCATTTTACGCATGAGTAAAACCCAAACTACTACAATCAATACCAAAGAAAAAACAGTATTAGCAATTGGGCCAAACCATTCGCCTTCTTTAATGGTATTTTGTGGAGTTTCGGTGATGTTATTTTGTTCGTAAAATTTTTGCAATCGGCTATTGAAACTATTCCAATCGGTCACACTAAACTCAAATAAAGGAACGCCCTTTGCTTTTGCCTTAGACATTTTTGTTTTAAACTTCTGAACATAAAAATCTTTTTCAATGCTATCGGGCTTGATATAGACGCGAACGGTTTGTTTGTTGTCTACAAAATCTAAACGCTCTACATCTCCATGCAACAACATCACTTGTTTGAACTCTTGTTCGGTCGTTGTAGTAATGTCTGGTGCCATTTGAAAGAAACGGGCAGACAATAAAGAAAGGGCAATCAATCCATAAACCCAATAGATATTGAATTTTGGCAATTTAGGCCCCTGCCCCATTGGCGAGCCTTGTTTATTTGATTTATTATCGGGTGTCATTGTTATAAGTTATAGCTGTGTTGTTATGTATAACAACTAATTTTAGAATTAGTTTTTCAATTCGTGAATTTTCATATCTGCATCGCTCCACATTTCTTCCAATTGGTAAAATCTTCTTGATTCTGGATGCATGATATGCACCACCACATTGATGTAGTCAATCAATAACCATTGTGCTGCTTGCTTGCCTTCGCTTTTATAGGGCATTTCGGCACATTTGGTCTTTACCTCATATTCAATGAAGTCGGCAATGGCTTTTAATTGAGTCGTATTGCTGGCTTCACAGATGATAAAGAAATCAGAAGTAGCTTCGTGAATTTTTTTAAGGTCTAGGCTAACAATATTCTCGCCTTTTTTATCTTGAATGGCCTGAATAATGGTTTTGAAGATTTTTGAGCTACGGGTAAGTTGAAGAATCGAGGATTTAGGTCGATTTTTAAGTGCGTTTAACGCAGAAATAGGTTCCAATGATGCTTGTATTTTTTGGTGATATGCTTGTTATTTAAAACATTTTATTTGACTAAAATGATTCTAAACTAACTTTACAAAAATAGCAATTCTTTGTTACCTGCCACACCAAATATCCGTTTAGGGGAGCCGTTCATCGAACTTGCTACTATAGATAGTACCAATATCTATGCCATGGACCTGGTGCACAAGGGTTTGGCCTTATCTGGCAGTTGCTATACTGCTGATTTTCAAACTGCTGGGAAGGGTCAGCATGGCCGTGTTTGGGAAAGTGAAAAAGGACAAAACCTGCTTTCAAGCTATGTTTTGGAGCTAAAGCAGTTAAAAACAGGTAAAATTTGGACTCCGGCCGATCAAATTGGGTTTTCCGCAGCCATTGCTCTTGGGGCAAGGGCCTTTTTTGCAGCATTTGCTGGAGAGCAAACCAAGATTAAGAAGCCCAATGATATCTATTATAGTGACAGAAAGGCAGGGGGAATACTGATAGAAAACCTAGTGAGGGGGAAGGACTGGACTTGGACCGTCATTGGAATAGGCATGAATATTAACCAAAGTTCTTTTTCAACGGCCTCAGCCAATCAAATAGCAGTAAATCCTATTTCTTTGCAAGAGATAACGAATCTAAGTTGGGATTTAAAAAAATTGCAAAAGCATTTAAGTGAAGCCTTAACTACTGCGATTCGAAATTGGCTATTAGAAGGTGATGAAAAAACCATTGAAGCATTGAATGCTTTATGTATAGAAATAAAATAGTAGAAAATGAAGATCAAATTAACGCAACATTCCAAAGGTGGCGGATGCGGATGTAAAATTTCACCAGCCATACTTTCAGAAATATTAGCTGCCCACAATGTGGGTGCAAAAACTAATGTAAAAAATTTACTAGTCGGCAATGATAGCAGAGATGATGCAGCAGTGTATCAGTTAGATGAAAAAACTGCCATGATTAGTACCACCGATTTTTTTATGCCCATTGTAGATGACGCCTTTTCTTTTGGACAAATTGCAGCAGCCAATGCCATAAGTGATGTGTATGCGATGGGTGGTAAACCCATATTTGCTTTGGCAGTATTGGGTTGGCCCTTAGCTACACTGCCTGCATCCGAGGCTGCGAAAGTAATGGAGGGTGCAAGAAAAACTTGTACAGAAGCAGGTATTGTGATTGCAGGTGGGCACAGCATAGATAGTCAGGATCCTATTTTTGGATTAGTCGTAAATGGACTCGTGGATATAGAAAATTTAAAAAGAAATGACACCGCAGAAGAAGGGGATGTATTGATATTAACCAAACCATTGGGTGTGGGCATTATGGCCACTGCGCAAAAAAGAGCAGTGCTTAGCGAAGAAGATTTAAATTTTTTAGTCAAACAATTAACCACCATTAATAAAGCAGGCGAAGCCTTAGGAAAAATAAAACAAGTACATGCCATGACCGATGTAACTGGTTTTGGTTTACTAGGTCATTTAACAGAAATGATGCAAGGCAGTAATTTAAGTGCCGAAATCAATTACAATAAAATTCCTATTATTCCTGCAGTAAGAAATTACATTGTACAAAAAACTATACCTGGTGCAACGGCACGTAATTGGAGCTCCTGCAGTGCTGGCGTGCATTTTGGAGCAGGCATAGACGAAGCAGAAGCCACCCTACTCTTACCCGATCCGCAAACCAATGGAGGCTTACTGATTGCAGTCGCCCCTGAAGCTTTAGAGGAAGTACAAAATATTTTAAAAGCAATAGGTATTGAATATACTTCACCCATTGGTGAATGTATAGCTGCGAAAGAAAAAAGAATTTATATCAATTAGATAGTAAAGTTTAGTTATTCTAATGGCTAGAAAATAAATCTAGTAAAATGAATAAAAAGAAAATTAGATAATGATAAAGAGGTGCACTTTTGAATATTCATTATTCAAAAATAAGATGCCCTTTGTTTTTGATTTGATCTGGTGTGAGCTCGACAACTAATTGAACGCCTTTAATGCTGCGTACAGTTTGTAAAATATCGTTTACTTTTTCATCTTCAATCCACTCCCCTCTAATCCACCAAATAAAATCCATGTGTTTTAATTCGGGCAATAGATATTCGCCATCAAATTGATTGTGGTAAACAAAATGCTGGATAGAAGTATTGGGCTCATTGCCTTCGTACATAGAAAAATAATAAGTTCTATTTTTTCTTTTTAATGCAATTTCATGATTGGGATTAAACCTAAATTCAAAACCCATATACTGATTGAGTAAAATACAAAACTGATAATTTTTAATGGGGGCAGTAATGCCTAAAATACGAGAGCCTTCAAAATCGCTTTCGTTAATGGCATCTTGATCTAAAATTAATTTACTACTCATCAATTATATTAATACTCAAAGTTAAATAAAGCAGCTAGGAAATAGATGCCTTATTTAAAAAACCTTTCTTATGATAAAAGTCAGGCTTCAAAGAGTGCTCAATTTCTGAAATCGTAAGTAGGAGCCAACCATAAACCATAGCTTTGCGACCATATGAACCCCGGTTTACATATTGCACTCGTGGGAAATCCCAACAGCGGAAAAAGCTCGCTTTTTAATGCACTCACCGGCATGCACCAAAAAGTAGGCAATTTCCCAGGCGTGACTGTAGACAAAAAAACAGGCCAATTGGAATTGGCAGGGCAATCCACTACTCTAATTGATTTACCAGGCACTTATAGTTTTTATCCAAAAAGAGAAGATGAGTGGGTAGCTTATAAAGTGCTCATGGGTGTTGATGAAGAGGTGAAAACTGATTTAATATTACTAATTGCAGATGCGAGTAATTTAAAAAGAAACTTACTTTTTTGTAGTCAGATTATAGATTTAAAAATTCCTGTAGTCTTGGCATTGACCATGAACGATTTGGCCGCTAAAAAAGGAATTAAAATTGACCTAGAAGGATTGCAAGAAGATTTAGGTATTCCTGTGGTTGCAGTGGATGCTAGGAAAAATAAAGGTCTCTCAGAATTAAAAACAGCTTTAACCAATATCATTCAAACCACGCGTTCTAAAAATCAGGAGAGTTTTATTGATAATAAAAAATTAGCGCCTGCGGCTATAGACGATTTTAAAAAATTATACCCTACCCATAGCGATTATGCAGCTCTTCATTATTTAATGCATCATGAGGCATTCCCATTAGACAAAGAAATGCAAGAGCAAATTGAGCAAATTGAAATTGAAAATAATTTTAATCCTACTAAAACCCAGGCCCAAGAAATATTAGAACGTTATAGTCATATTAGTGAAATAATGAAAACTAGGGTGACTACCCCCGATCCTACTGCTAAGAAAAAAAGATCTGAAAAATTAGATAATATATTTTTACATAGAATAGGTGGTTATGCTATTTTATTAAGCGTTTTATTTGTTTTATTTCAATCCGTTTTTTGGATGGCAAAATTTCCCATGGATGGTATTGAATGGATATTTACAAATTTGACTACTTATTTAAACTCAGTGCTGCCGGATGTTTGGTGGGAGGACTTACTAGTGAATGGACTGGTGGCGGGTATTGGAGGCATTGTCGTATTTGTACCACAGATCATGATTTTATTTGGACTCATTACCTTATTAGAAGATACAGGCTATATGGCGCGTATTAGTTTTTTAAGTGATAAATTAATGCGTAAGGTGGGATTAAATGGAAAGAGCGTCATGCCCATGATTAGTGGTTTTGCATGTGCAGTACCTGCTATTATGAGTGCCAGAAATATTGAAAATAAAAAAGAACGTTTACTTACAATTATGGTAACGCCTTTTATGAGTTGTAGCGCAAGGCTTCCGGTGTATACTATTTTAATATCGCTGGTGATAGATGATAGAATGTACTTTGGGTTTTTAAGTTTACAAGGACTAGTAATGATGAGTTTATATTTAATGGGTATTGTAATGGCCTTATTAGCTAGTACAGTTTTGAAATGGTTTATTAAGATTAATGAGAAAAGTTATTTTATATTAGAACTACCTGTGTACCGTGCCCCAAGATGGAAAAATATAGGCACGACCATGATTCAAAAAGCGGGTATTTTTGTAAGAGATGCTGGTAAAGTAATTATAGTGATTAGTTTGTTATTGTGGTTTTTGAGCAGCTATGGGCCTTCTGCACCCATGCAAAAAATAAATGAACATTATTCAGCGCAAAAATTATTATCCAAAAATAATGCTGCTACTGTTCAACAAATTGAGAAAGAATACCGCACCCAAAAATTAGAAAATTCTTACGCAGGAATACTAGGAAAAAAATTAGAGCCTGTCATTGCGCCCATGGGCTTTGATTGGAAAATAGGCATTGCCTTGGTCACCTCTTTTGCAGCTAGAGAAGTATTTGTGGGTACCATGGCCACTTTATATAGTGTAGAAGAATCAGACAATAGTTCACTCAGAGAAAAACTAAAAGCGGCTGTAAGGCCAGATGGCAGTCCGGTGTATAGTTTAGCAGCAGCTTTATCACTAATGGTCTTTTATGTACTTGCCATGCAATGTATGAGCACACTGGCTGTGGTAAAAAGAGAAACAAAGACTTGGAAATGGCCAACCATCCAATTTTTTATGATGACGGGCCTTGCTTATTTGATGAGTTGGGCGGTGTATGTAATCGCAAAATAATTACTATTTAAAATCTAATTCTAGAAAAGATAATTTTCTTATCTGCTTTTTACTTCTTCAAAGGCTGCATCATAATCGGCGCGAATGGTGCCCATGATACGATCCCAAAATAAAAAGTATAAACCATAATTACCTTTAAAATATTTATGGTGTTGATTGTGGTTCACAGAAGTGTTTATCCATTTGCCTATTAAGCTTTTACTAAAACCTTTTGGATATAATTCCCAGCCTAAGTGGCCGTAAATATTATACATAATAGAAAGTAAAAAGAAAATGATAATATGCGTTGTATGCACTGGAATAGTAAATAAAAAAACTATGAAAATACCTACTTCCACAACAGATTCTAAAGGATGAAATGCGTAAGCCGCCCAAGGAGAAGGGTTGGTGGACTTGTGATGCACTAAATGCATACTATTAAATAAAATTTTATGGTGCATGATACGGTGCGTCCAATAAAAATAAGTATCGTGCATGATAAACATAATGGGATATGCTAAAAAATAATAGACCCAACCATAATCACTAATATTATTGTATATAGTAGTATGGGGTCTCATTGCAGGGTTCGCAATAAAAAATAGAGGAATAAACCCAAAAATTAAAATGGTAACAGTACTATAGAATATTTCACGCAGGTAATCGGAGTTCTTTGGAAAAAGGGATTGTATTTTTTGATGTAGTATTTTATTTTTAAGTACTACATAAAAAAGAAAGAAAACGGCACCAGCAATTAAATAATACCTGCTGCCAATTCTTTGTAAAAAGAAAAAATATTTATCAAACTCAATTGGCATATTTAATAGTAAATATAGGACTGCAAATTAAGGAAAGAGTTTAATGATTACCAGCCGCTAATGGCTAAAATTTCTTTGGTATGGTCCTTCGTATCAGGCTTATCAATAATATGTTTAACAATACCCGCTTCATCAATCAAAAAAGTAGTACGGCTAGTGCCCATATAAGTTCGACCCATGAATTTCTTCTGGCCCCATAAATTGTATTTGTCCACTATTTTCTTGTCCTCATCGGCTACCAAAGAAAAAGGCAAATCGTATTTGGCAATAAACTTCTCATGAGATTTAACAGAGTCCACACTGACCCCTAAAATTTGTAACCCTTTCTTTTGCAGGGCTTTATAATTATCGCGCAAGTTGCATGCCTGGGCAGTACATCCTGGCGTATCGTCTTTTGGGTAAAAATAGAGGACTAGTTTCTTGCCCTTAAAATCGGCTACAGAAACGGTATTGCCATGCTGATCAACGCCTTTAAAGGCTGGTGCTTTAGATCCTTCTTTAATAACTGCCATATGCTTGAATTGGCGGTGAAGATAGCATTTAAAAAGGACAAAAATGTTTAGGCTTAAAATGGGGCAAATTCAGGCAAATTTTTGTAGGTTTGCGCAATTTATATTTTTGTACGCTATGCCAAAAGACAATTCCTTAAAAACGATATTAATTGTAGGTTCAGGGCCCATTATTATTGGTCAAGCCTGCGAATTTGACTACTCTGGGTCACAAGCAGCCCGTTCTTTAAGAGAGGAAGGAATCAAGGTCATCCTCATTAATAGCAATCCGGCAACCATCATGACCGATCCAATGATGGCCGATAAAGTGTATCTATTGCCATTGACTATTGAAAGCATTGAACAAATCTTACAAGAAAATCAAATTGATGCCGTGCTTCCCACCATGGGCGGACAAACTGCATTGAACTTATGTAAAGAAGCGGATGAAATTGGTTTATGGAAACAATACAATTGTAGAATGATTGGGGTGGATGTAGCAGCCATTGATTTAGCAGAAGATAGAGAGCAGTTCAGACAATTGATGGTAAAAATTGGCATCGCTGTTGCCCCAAGTAGAGTAGCCAATAGTTTTTTAGAAGGAAAAGAATTTGCACAAGTAATAGGTTTCCCATTAGTCATACGTCCTTCTTTTACCTTAGGTGGAACCGGTGGAGGATTTGTACATGACGCTTCTGAATTAGATGCGGCATTAGAGAAAGGTTTGAAAGCCTCTCCTATTCACGAAGTATTAGTAGAGAAAGCAGTATTAGGTTGGAAAGAATATGAATTAGAATTATTAAGAGACCAAGCAGACAATGTGGTAATTATTTGTACTGTAGAAAACTTGGATCCAATGGGTGTGCATACCGGAGATTCTATCACCGTAGCGCCTGCCATGACTTTGAGCGATACTTCTTTTCAAGACATGCGTAACAAAGCCATGTTGATGATGCGAAGTTTAGGAAATTTTGCGGGAGGTTGTAATGTACAGTTTGCACAAAATCCGGTAACAGAAGAATTAATTGCAGTGGAAATTAATCCAAGGGTATCACGTTCCTCTGCACTTGCATCAAAAGCCACTGGTTATCCTATTGCAAAAATTGCAGCTAAGTTGGCGATTGGTTATAGATTAGATGAATTAAAAAATCAAATCACACAAACTACTTCTGCTTACTTTGAACCAGCCTTAGATTATGTAATTGTAAAAATGCCAAGATGGAATTTTGATAAGTTCAAAGGTGCCAACGATACTTTAGGACTTCAAATGAAAAGTGTGGGAGAAGTAATGGCCATTGGAAGAAGCTTTACAGAAGCCATTCAAAAAGCTTGTCAAAGTTTAGAGAATGAAGCCATTGGTTTAGGCTATTATGGAAAGAGTTTAATGAAGAATGAAGAATTGATGGAATATATAAAAGTTCCAAAATGGGATCGCATATTTAGAATTAAAGATGCGTTGATGCAAGGATCTACGGTGCGCTCTATTGCAGCAGCCACAGGCATTGACAACTGGTTTTTATACCAAATAAGAATTATCTGCAATGTTGAAAAAGAATTATTGAAGCACAGTATTGAAACTATTACCATAGAATTAATGAAAGAAGCCAAGCAACATGGTTTTAGCGATATGCAAATTTCTAAACTATTAACAGGCAATACGAACGACGATGCGGTCTATGAAAAAAGAAAGGCCCTAGGTATTACAAGAGTTTATAAAATGGTAGATACTTGTAGCGCCGAGTTTGAAGCAAAGACACCGTATTTTTATTCCACTTTTGAAAATTAATTAACTCGACCAAATTAAATACTATGAACGTAAAAGATATCGTAGCCTTAAATGAAAAAGAAACCAGAGCAGGATTTGGTGAAGGCATACATGAGCTAGCAAAAGAAAATAGTGAAGTAGTCGTATTAACTGCAGACTTAGCAGGTTCTTTTAAATTAGGACCATTCATTAAAGAATTTCCAGATCGTTTTATAGAAGTAGGAATTGCAGAAGCCAATATGATTAGTATGGCAGCGGGTTTAACCATTGGAGGTAAAATTCCTTACACCACTACCTTCGCCAATTTTAGTACAGGAAGAGTGTATGATCAAATTAGACAAAGTGTTGCTTACTCAGATAAGAATGTAAAAATTTGTGCCTCACATGCAGGATTAACTTTAGGAGAAGATGGTGCTACGCATCAAATTTTAGAAGATATAGGACTGATGAAAATGTTACCAGGCATGACTGTGGTAGTGCCTTGTGATTTTAACCAAACCAAGGCGGCGACTAAGGCGATTGCTAATTATCATGGTCCAGTGTACTTACGTTTTGGAAGACCAAAATGGCCTAATTTTACCAAAGAAGATGGATCTGATTTTGTGATTGGTAAAGCACAAAAATTAAGTGATGGTAAAGACATTACCTTATTTGCATGCGGTCACTTAGTATGGAAGGCTATTGAAGCGGGTAAAATTTTAGAAGCCACTGGTGTAAGTGTGGAGGTAATTAATATACATACCATTAAGCCATTGGATGTTGCAGCTATTGTAGAAAGTATTTCAAAAACAGGATGTGCAGTCACTTGCGAAGAGCATAATATTATTGGTGGTATGGGTGATTGCATTGCACAAGTGGCAGCTACCCATTGTCCTATTCCTATAGAGTATATTGGAACCAAGGATACATTTGGAGAAAGCGGTACACCAAATCAATTATTAGCGAAGTACGGATTAGATACACCGAATATTGTTGAAGCAGCAAAGAAAGTGCTAGCAAGGAAAAAATAAATAAAAATAAATTTTAATAAATTTATTTTTATTTATTTTTTCCTCTAATGATTTTAAAAAAGATTCCCCACGAGTTCTCGGGGGAATCTTTTTTGTATAAAACTTTGAATTAATTTTTCTCAAAAATTCTTACATTTCTCTAAGGCGCTAACCTCACTTTATTCCATTGATGGTTTTCAAAACTATAACGAATACGGTCGTGCAAGCGCGAACTACGGCCTTGCCAAAATTCAACCTGCGTTGGATGCACTATATAACCACCCCAATGTGGAGGTAAGGGCACCATTCCTTCTTTATATTTTTCTGTATTTTCTGCAAAGTTTTTTTCAAGAAAATCTCTATTCGGAATGACCTGACTTTGTGGTGAAGCCCAGGCCCCTACTTGACTTCCCAAGGGGCGTGAATGAAAATATTCGGCAGATTCTTCTGTACTAATTTTTTTAATGGTACCTGTAATACGCACTTGACGCTCTAATTCTTTCCAGAAAAAATTCATGGCCACATTAGGATTAGCGGCTATCTCTTTGCCTTTAACACTATCATAGTTAGTATAAAAAATAAAACCTTCTGGTGTATAGCCTTTGAGAAGTACTACGCGCGACGCAGGAGCGCGGTTAGCATCCACAGTGGAAAGTACAAAGGCATTGACTTCATCGATATTACTAGTAGTAGCCTCTTCCCACCAATGCGTGAACTGATCCATGGGACTAGCCGCAGTGGCAGCTTCATCCAAGGAGGCCATTTGATAGTCGCGGCGTATAGAAGCAATATCTTTTTGCATACATTAATTATTTAGTAGCGTACAAAATATTTATGACCGACAATAATAAAAGCATACCCACCAGTTGATGCAATTGCGCCAACCACTCAAAACCACCCCAAACACCCGGAATTATATGTACGCTCGATAACACTGTAAAAATACCTAAAAGAACTTGTATAAACACTAATATCGCAGGTGCAATTCTAGCACGCACCCAAAATGGATTGCCTTGTAATTTTAATAAACGTAGGCTCCAAACTATAATTAGCACTAATAATAAATAAGCTAGACCTCTATGTACAAAATGAATCCAAATAGTATTGTTAATGGCATTCAAGAAAAAATTAGAGCCCTGTACTATACCAGTGGGCATCCACGCTCCATTAATAGTGGGCCAGGTGCTTGCTACATTGGCAGCTTTATGCCCCGCCATTAAAGCCCCATAGATTAATTGAAAAAATAAAACAAGTAAAATTACCCAAGCAAAATTACGAATGGTACTTATTTTATTAGAAGTGTCTTGATTGCCTGCATTACGACGAATAGGCTGTACTGTTAGTGATAATGCAAACCAATAAGTATAGCAAAGTAAACCTAAAGCAAAAATAAAGTGAAGCGCTAAGCGCGTTGGTTTTACATACACTGCATCTCCTTCTAAACCACTGGCCACCATAATCCAACCAATGGCCCCTTGCAAAGCACCTAAAAAAAATAAAATTAATAAAGGCTTAATCATTTTAGGTTGAAAATATTTTTTCACTAAAAAATAAATAAAACCAAAAGCAAATACTAAACCAATACTACGAGCCCATAAACGGTGAAACCATTCCCAAAAAAAGATAAACTTGAAATTACTAATCGTGAAATCAAAATTAAGTAACTGAAATTGAGGCGTGGTTTTGTACTTCGCAAACAAGGTTTGCCATGCGCTTTCACTCATAGGAGGCAAGGACCCTGTGACTATATCCCACTCCGTAATAGAAAGGCCAGATCCTGTTAACCTGGTAATACCGCCCAAGGCAATTTGGATCACCGTCATGATCACCCCTACTAATAGCCAATTGGCTACTTTTCTTGATTTATGATCGTTAAAATCCATGCCTTCGTTTTAGAGCACAAAGGTACAAAGTAAAGGAACAAGGAGTTCAGATTGATTTTGGTTTCTGCTCAATATGTTTCAATTTTACATGGATACTTTAAAGTAAAACTGAACAATAATTAAAATAAAGATTACAATCTATAAAAATACACTTGCCTAAACTAATTAACCAATATCAAGACTTATTATTAGAAGCCGGCTGCGATGAGGCGGGCCGTGGTTGTTATGCAGGGCCTGTATTTGCAGCGGCGGTGATTTTACCTAAGAATTTTTATCACCCTATGCTTAATGATAGCAAACAGCTTACTGAAAAACAGAGAGAAGAATTGGTGCCAATTATTAAAGAGGCAGCCATTGCATGGGCTGTGGCGAAGCAAACAGCTAAAGAGATTGACGCTTCCAATATTTTAAAGGCCGCTATTAAATGCATGCACTTGTCATTGGACCAGTTAAAACCAAAAGCAAAATTTATTGCGGTAGATGGAAATAGGTTTTACGCCTATAAAAAAATTCCTCATCAAACTATCATTAAGGGCGATGGGCTATATGCCAATATAGCCGCGGCCAGTATCCTAGCTAAAACGGCCCGTGATAGTTGGATGCAAAAATTACATAAGAAATATCCGCAGTATGGTTGGGATAAAAATAAAGGATACGGCACGGCCGCGCACCGCTCGGCTATCGCCCAATATGGTTTGTGTTTCGAACATCGAAAAAGTTTTAAAATTCTACCGCCACAACTAAGTTTGTTGTAATAGCATTAATACTCCCAAACACCTAAGCCTTGGCGAAGTAATACATATTCGTCTGTAGTGCAATCAATCACGGTAGAGGGTACCATACCACCAATACCTCCGTCTACGACCATATCAATTTGATTGCTCCAATTTTCATAAATAATTTCAGGATCGGTATACTCTTCTACATTTTCTCCTGGCAAAGATGCTGATAAAATAGGATGACCCAATGTTTCAATAATTGAAAGCGCAATTTTATTATTCGGAATACGCAAGCCAATTGTTTTTTTCTTGGATTGCAAAATTTTGGGTACTTGTTTGCTCGCCGGTAAAATAAAAGTATAGGGGCCAGGTAAAGTTTTTTTCAAAATTCTATATAAAGCATTGTCTATACTTTTAGCATAGGCACTCAAATCACTTAAATCAGCACAAATAAAACTAAGTTGTGCTTTTTCAGGATCAACTTTTTTTATAGCGCAAATTTTCTCCACTGCTTCATGATGCAAAATAGAACAACCAAGCCCATAAATAGTATCCGTGGGATAAGCAATGATTCCGCCATCTACTAAACATTCTTTAACCATAGTAAGTTGTCTAGCTTGCGGATTTTCGGGGTGTATTCTAATTAGCATATAGTGTAGAATACAAATTTACCTGTTTTTATTCCAATTAGTTTATGTTTAATTTGTAGAAACAACAAAACATGTTTACCATACTCTACCTTGAAGAAAAAATTGCTACGCGCAGTGCATTTCAATTGGCCATTGAAAAACAAGAAGATTGTAAAGTATTGTACAGTAGTGGTTTGGTAGAAGATTTTTGCAATTATATAAAGGCAGCGCAAGTAGTGCCTGATTTATGTATTCTTTCAGATGACTACAATTACATTGAATTACAAAACGTCATTAAAGTAATAAAGGCAAAAAGTAACCATCCTTTCATCTTGCTAAAGTCCAATGCTAAATTTATGAAGTCTATTTGTTTTTTGATGAAAAATGGCTTGCATGGATTATTTTTTACGGACGAGCCCTTGATTGATTTTAAAAATACCGTACGCAATAGAACAAGATTTAATTTATCTGCAGATAAAACTAAGCTCATTACCAGCAATGTGCTTGGAGAAATCAATATTAGGGAATTCAATTACAATCGATCTCCGCTTACACAAAATGAAATAAAATTTATTCAGCAGTGCAGCAAGGATATGAACTACGATGAAATTGCTAAGGTGTTAAATAAAAGCGTCAATACCATTTATGGCTATAGAGATCGTGTTTTTAGAAAATTACAAGTAAAGCAGCGCACGGCCATGGTCATGACCGCACTTAAAAGAAATTATATTGATTTATAAGCAAAAAAATAAGCCTCTTTTGAAGGCTTATTTTTTTATTTTAAAAACTTGTATTGAAATTATTTAATCTCCCAAGTCTCTTTACCACGAATCAATTTATCTAAATCACCTGCACCTTTGGCCAAGGCCTCTTCCATTTGCAAGCTCATCATTTCCTCATAACAAGGGCGGTCATTGGTATAAAAAACACCAAAGGGTCTTGGGAATACCGCACCTACTTCAGAAGGATTGTCAAACAAGCGGGTCAATATTTGTGCTTTGTAAAAATCTTTCTCATCATGAATCCACATATCATCAGCGCTATATTTAGTGCCAATCTCCACTACTTCAGGGCGCATGCCATCAAAACGAATACCCATTTCCGCATTGGCACCAAAGGTTAAAGGCTTTCCTTGCTCTACATATAAACCATGTACTTGCTTGGTTGATTTTTCAGTAAAAATTTCAAAAGCACCGTCGTTAAATATATTACAGTTCTGATAAATCTCTAAGAAAGAAGTGCCTTGATGTTGTTCTGCACGCGCAATCATTATTTGCATATGCTTAGGATCACGATCCATGGTACGTCCTACAAAACTTGCATCCGCACCTAAGGCCAATGCTGCAGGATTAAAAGGATGATCAATACTTCCTTGAGGAGAACTCTTCGTTACTTTATTCACTTCAGAAGTAGGAGAATATTGACCCTTGGTCAAACCATAAATTTGGTTGTTGAACACTAAAAAATTAACGTTTAAATTTCTTCTCAACATATGAATGGTATGGTTACCACCAATACTCATTGAATCTCCATCACCGGCAACGATCCAAACACTTAATTCAGGACGGCTAGCTTTTAAACCACTCGCAATAGCCGTTGCACGACCATGAATAGAGTGCATACCATAGGTGTTCATATAATATGGGAAACGGCTGCTACATCCAATACCGCTAATAATCACAATGTTTTCTTTCGCAACACCAATGGTGGGCATTACTTTTTGTACAGAGGCTAAAATGGAATAATCTCCACAACCAGGGCACCAACGCACTTCTTGGTCTGTTGCAAAATCTTTGGCTGTTAATGCAGCTACTGTGGCTTCTACTGTTTCGGTCGACATATCTATTCAATTTTTAAGTAGGCAAAATTACATAAAGAAGGTCAATTTTAAGCTATAAAACTTCGATTTATGTATCGTTTTTAGGTGTAAAATGGTACCCAATGGTAGTTAAAAAGCCAATTTTATGCTGATTTTCTTCCACAGACCCTTATTTTACCCTTCTGCCCTTCCAAGTATAGGTTTTTACTTGGCCAAAAAGGCCCGCCAAGATGGTATAACTAATATGCAAGGGTTGGTAGAAAGCAAAATACTTTAATTGGCTGGGCAATTGGTAAAATTTGGCCACTGGGTCTAAAAAGAACAATTCAAAAAAAGTTTTAAAAGCCAAGGCAATAAACAAAGTACTAAAATGACCCATCAAAAGCATGGCTAAAAAACTAAAATTAAAAAGATACACCAAAAGCAATACCCAAAAAATAGAGCGGTCATCATAAAAACGCGCTTTGCTAGACCATCTAATTCTTTGCATAATAAAACTTTTCCAATCCTGCATGGCCTTGGTTAAAACTATCGCACCAGGATGAAATAAATATCCAATGCGATTGGATAAAGTCATTTTCATTTTATGCATTAAAAACATATCATCGCCGCTTGCAATAGTATCCACCCCTTGATAACCACCTACTGCAATAAAGGCCGATTTTTCAAAAGCTAAATTGGCCCCATTGCTCATAGAATGTTTGCCAGCGCCCACTGCAGCCGCTGTAATACCTTGCAAGGCTAAAAAATCAAGCAGTTGAAATTGGTTTAAGATTCCTTTTTCTTTGATAAACATAACAGGTGCTGCTACAAAAACAGGTTGGTTTTTTTCAATGTACTGATGATATAATAATAACCAATTGGGTGGCGCTATACAATCGGCATCTGTAGTGACGATCCAATTGCCTTTGGCATGCATCACTGCTTTTTCAATGGCCTTCTTTTTAAAAGAACTTATTTCATTTTGTTTAAAATAATCTGCTAAGCTTAATAAATGTACACTAGGATATTGGGTATGCAAGGCTTTAACAATAAAAGCAGTATCGTCTTCAGAAAAATCATCCATCACAATGATTTCAAAAAAATCTGTAGGATAATTTTGTGCTAAAATAGATTCCACACAAGTTTTAATATTGGCCGCTTCATTGCGTGCAGGTATCACGATAGAAAAATAAGTGGGCTTGGAAGGAAAGTTGGTTGAAAAGCCTTCTTCTGCTTTGAAGTTTTGCAAAAGCCCAAACCAATACCTATAAGCCATTAATAAAACAGCATATAAAATGGTTAAAATGGCTACAGCCCAATCTAAAAGGTGGTGCATACTGCAAAGTTAACCGCTTTTATAAGGAAGAAATAGGATTTTTTGATTGTTTTATTTAAATTGTATACCCGTTCCGTCTCCTTAATAGAAATCAAAATATGCGTATTCAAAAGCAGCTTGTTTTACAAATACATCCCAAAGACAATGTACTAGTTGCCTTAACTAATTTAAAAAAAGGGGATGCGATTGATTACCACCAACAAACTTATATTTTAAAAGAAGACATTGCAGAAAAGCATAAGTTTTTTATTCAAGCCTTGGCCCAAGGAGAGCGCATCACCATGTATGGAATTACTGTTGGCAAGATAACCACTGAACAAGTAGAAGTAGGTGAAAGAATGTCTGTAGAAAATACCAAGCACGAAGCGGATGCTTATGCTTATAGAAATACCAACTACCAATGGCAAGCTCCAGACATCTCTAAATATGCCCATAAAACTTTTAATGGCTATCATCGAAACGATGGGAAAGTTGGTACGGCGAATTATTGGTTGTTTATTCCCACTGTTTTTTGTGAGAACAGAAATTTAGATGTGATCAAAGAAGCATTGCATTATGCATTGGGTTATACCATCACCGACAAATACAAAGCATTTGCCGAGCAAGTAGTTCATAACATTGGCAATGAAAATAATATAGTGATTGATGAACAAACTGCATTAGCACCCACCCAAAACAAAAGAGTGTTTAAAAATATAGATGGCATTAAATTTTTAAACCACAATGGGGGCTGTGGTGGCACAAGACAGGATTCTGCTACACTCAGCGATTTACTAGCAGCCTATGCCGATCATCCCAATGTAGCAGGCATCACGCTTTTAAGTTTAGGCTGTCAACATTTACAAATCGATGATTTTAAAATCAATATAAAAAAAAGAAATCCAAAATTTGATAAGCCCTTAATTGTTTTTGAACAACAACAAACACAAAGCGAAGAACAATTAATAAAATCTGCCATACAATCCACCATTCAAGCGCTCACCGAAGCCAATAAAATAGAAAGAAAGCCAGCAGCGCTAAGTAAATTATGCATTGGCGTAAAATGTGGAGGCAGTGATGGCTTTAGTGGAATATCTGCCAACCCAGCGGTGGGCCATACAGCAGATTTATTAGTGGCCTTGGGTGGTCAAATTTTATTGGCAGAATTTCCAGAATTGTGTGGGGCAGAACAAGAATTAATAGATAGATCTGTGGATGAAAAAACGGCGCATAAATTTATTCGATTGATGGAAGACTATAATAAAATGGCGCATGCAGTAGGCAGTGGTTTTCACATGAACCCCTCCCCTGGCAATATCAAAGATGGTTTAATTACCGATGCCATCAAAAGTGCAGGGGCTTGTAAAAAAGGAGGTACCGCACCAGTGGTAGATGTATTGGATTATACCGAACCTGCTACCAAGCCAGGTTTGAGCTTAGTGTGCACGCCTGGCAATGATGTAGAAGCCACTACAGGCAAGGCTGCAAGTGGAGCCACTTTAATTTTATTTACCACCGGTTTAGGTACGCCCACAGGCAATCCTATATGTCCCGTCATTAAAGTAGCCACCAATACCAAATTGGCCAACAGAATGTCAGACATCATCGATATCAATACCGGAGATATTATTGATGGCTTAAAAACCATTGAAGAAATGGGCGAAGAAATTTTAGATTATTGTATACTTGCCGCCAGCGGGGAAGTCATTCCAAAAGCAGTGCAATTACAACAAGAAGATTTTATCCCTTGGAAAAGAGGTGTATCCTTATAAAATAAAAAAATACAATTATGTTTTTACTCAACAATAAAACAGCGGTAGTGACTGGGGGCGGAAGTGGTATCGGCCAAGAAGTTTGTAATGTATTGGCAGCGCAAGGGGCCATAGTGTATGTATTAGATTTAAATGCGGAGCATGCCCATGCTACAGCAGCTGCCATTGAAAAAAATGGAGGCAAGGCGAAGGCCATCGCCATTGATGTGACCGATCAAGCCGCCATGAAAAAAACTTACGATGCCATTGAAAAAATTCATTTAATGGTGAACTGTGCAGGTATTTCACATATTGGCAATGCCATCAATACCAGTGAAGCAGATTTTGAAAAAATATTTCATGTGAATGTAAGAGGTGTTTACAATAGTTTATTTGCAGGCGTTCCAGTGATGCAAAAAACAGGCGGCGGTGCCATCGTAAATATAAGTTCCATTGTAGCCAAGGTAGGTGTGGCGGATCGCTTTGCTTATAGCATGAGCAAGGGCGCAGTGCATGCCATGACACTTAGTGTGGCCAAAGATTTTATTAAAGATGGTATTAGATGTAATAGTATTTCACCAGGCAGAGTGCATACACCCTTTGTAGATGGATTTTTAAAAAAGAATTATCCTGGCCAAGAACCTGAAATGTTTGAAAAATTATCTAAGACACAACCCATTGGTAGAATGGGCAAGCCCGTAGAAATTGCACATCAAGTATTGTATTTGTGCAGCGATGAAGCAAGTTTTATTACGGGAAGCGATTATTCCATTGATGGAGGATTCACTACTTTAAACAGTTAAGCAAAAAATAAGAAAATGAAATTAATAAGATTCGGAAAAGAAGGACAAGAAAAACCAGGGGTACATATTAATGGTGTGAACTATGATGTAAGCAGTTTTGTAAAAGATTATGACGAAAGTTTTTTTGCGCATGAAGGATTAGAAAAATTAGCCCAAGTAATTGCCCAAGAAAAATTAACAGCCATTGGCAACGATGAAAGAATAGGATCCGCTGTGGCCAGGCCTTCTAAGATTTTATGTATTGGATTGAATTATGCCAAACATGCTAAAGAAACAGGCGCTGCTATTCCAACAGAGCCTATTTTATTTATGAAGTCCACTACTTCACTCAATGGGCCTTTTGATCCTATCATCATCCCAAAAAATTCAGAGAAAACAGATTGGGAAGTAGAATTAGCCATAGTCATTGGAAAAAAAGCAAGTTATGTAAGCGAAGCCGAAGCCATGGATTATGTGGCAGGCTATGTACTGCACAATGATGTAAGTGAAAGAGCCTTTCAGTTAGAGCGTGGAGGCACTTGGGACAAGGGAAAAGGTTGTGATAGTTTTGCACCACTTGGTCCCTGGATGGTGACTAAAGATGAAATTCTTAATCCGCATAGTTTAAGATTGTGGTTGAGTTTGAATGGAAAGATAATGCAGGATGGAAATACCGATGATTTAATTTTTAATATCCCTCAACTTATTTCCTATAGCAGTCAATTCATGACCTTGCTTCCAGGCGATGTAATTAGTTCAGGAACCCCTGCGGGTGTGGGTTTGGGCTTTAGTCCAAATATTTATTTAAAACCAGGCGATGTGGTGGAATTAGGTATTGATGGATTAGGTAGCAGTAAACAAACTGCTATTGCCTATCAAAAATAAAATAATTTCAAAAATGAAAATCATTGATACACATCAGCATTTTTGGAATTACGATCCCAAAATACATGATTGGATCAATGAAGACATGCAGGTAATTCGAAAAGATTTTCTACCTGTAGATTTAGCACCTATATTAAAAGAAAATAGTGTCGATGGCTGTATTGCAGTGCAAGTAGATCAAACAGATGCAGAAACTCAAATTTTAATAAGAGAAGCCAATCAGAATTCTTTTATAAAAGGAGTGGTGGGTTGGGTAGATTTAAATTCAACTGAAATTGAAGCAGCATTAGCCTCCTATACAGACACAAAAGTGCTTAAAGGTTTTAGACATATTTTACAAGCTGAACCAAAAGGTTTTATGTTGCAAGAAAGTTTTATCCAAGGCTTAAAAAAATTACAAGCAAATAATTATACCTACGATTTACTTATTTACGCGCATCAATTAAATCAAGCGAATGAATTGGTCAAACATTTGCCAACAATGCCCATCGTAATAGACCATATCGCCAAACCCAATATCAAAGCGGGGGAAATTGAAGATTGGAAAAAAGAAATTACTAGGCTTGCGAACTACCCCAATGTCTATTGTAAAATAAGTGGCATGGTCACAGAGGCCGATTGGAATAGCTGGACCGCAGCCGATTTAAAGCCTTATCTAGATACGGTGGTAGCGGCTTTTGGCACAGAACGCATTATGTTTGGCAGCGATTGGCCCGTATGCCTAGTGGCGAGTACTTATTCCAAATGGTTGAATCTATTACAAAATTATTTTAATACATTTAGTAGCAGCGAGCAAGAAGCAATTTTTGCTGGCAATGCAATAAAATTTTATAAACTTTAAATTATGGACTTAGCACTTAAAGGAAAAATAATCATTGTTTCAGGCGGTGCCAGAGGCATTGGCGAAGGTATCACTAGTGTTTTAGCAGCAGAGGGAGCGCTGCCCATCATCATTGGAAGAAGTGAAGAAGATAATCTAGCCCTAGTCAAAGCCATTCAGCAAAAAGGCTTTCAGGCCGATCAGGTGGTAGCTGAATTAACCAATCCTAAGGAATGTGAAAATGCAATTAATAAAATTATTGAAAAATTTGGGAGTATAGATGGACTAGTCAACAATGCAGGTGAAAATGATAGTATTGGTTTAGAAAATGGCAACTATGAATTATTCATGCAAAGCATGCACAAAAATTTAGTGCATTATTATTTACTAGCACACCATGCCCTACCCTATTTAAAAAAATCAAAAGGCAATATTGTTAATATCAATTCAAAGACAGCAGAAACAGGCCAAGGAGGTACTTCTGCTTATGCTGCTGCCAATGGCGGACGCAATGCACTTACTAGAGAATGGGCGGTAGAATTATTACCCTTTGGTATTCGTGTCAATGCAGTGATTGTAGCAGAATGTTTTACGCCCTTGTATGAAAAATGGCTACATACATTACCCAATCCTGAAGAAAAATTAAAATCCATACTTAAAAAAATTCCATTAGGCCAAAGATTCACCACCAAAGAAGAAATTGCCAATAGCGTAGCATTTTTATTGTCAGAAAAATCAAGTCATACGACTGGTCAGTTGATACATGTAGATGGTGGTTATGTACATTTGGATAGAGCTTTATAATTCAGAATTAAATTGTAGTTTCGATTTTTAATAGGGTACCCAATTTTATGCAAAAGAAAGTTTTAGTGAGTGGTTGTTTTGATTTATTACATAGTGGTCATGTTGCTTTTTTAAAAAATGCAGCAAGCTATGGTGACTTATATGTTTGTATTGGTTCAGATAAAACCGTGCATGGTTTAAAAGGAAGATATCCAGTGATTACACAGGATGAAAGAAAGTACATGATTGAATCACTCGGCTGTGTAAAAGAATGTAAAATCAATAAAGGCAGTGGTTTGCTAGACTTTTTGGCTGAATTAGAACAAATCCAACCCGATGTTTTTGTGGTGAATGAGGATGGTAATACCCCCAACAAAATTGAACTGTGCCAAACAAAAAATATTGAATTAATTGTATTGGACCGAGTACCTAGTGAAGGACTGCCTGCAAGATCTACCACCAGTTTAAGAACCAATTCCATCATTCCTTTTCGTATTGATTTAGCGGGCGGATGGTTGGATCAACCTTATGTCAATAAATTATATCCAGGTCCAGTACTTACGATATCTATAGAACCTACCATCGAATTTAATAATCGAAGTGGTATGGCCAGTAGTACAAGAAACAAAGCCATTGAACTATGGAAGGCGCAATTGCCTGAGGGAGATCCCATTCATTTAAGTAAAGTTTTATTTAGTTATGAAAATCCTCCTGGCACGAAGAATGTGGCTGGTGCGCAAGATGCCATAGGCATTGTCATGCCCTGTTTAAATTATCATCATTACAGTGAGGAGAATTATTGGCCTACAGCAATAAAATCTAATGAGGATGAATCCATTTTAAATTGGCTCGAAGCACATTTGTATTTAATTCCACTCGATCCAAGAACTAGTAATTACGATGTACTTGCCAATACCAATATTACCAAAGAAGGCGCCAAAAATTTAGCAGATGCTGCGAATGATTGTTGGGAGGCGATAGTAAATAAAAATTTACCTGCATTTGGAAAAGCTTTTCTTGCTTCCTATCATGCACAAATTGCGATGTTCCCCAATATGATTGATGCGACCATACAAAGTATTATTGAAAAGTACGCATCCAAAAGTATTGGCTATAAATTATCTGGGGCCGGTGGAGGTGGTTATTTAATATTAGTCTCTGAAAAGGAAATTGAAAACGCCATTCAAATCAAGATTAGACGTAAAAACTTGATGTAAAGGCCCCATTTCAAAATATCCAAAAAAGGCCCATTTTGGGCCAAAACCGGGGTAAATTCATATAAAAAGCACAAAAAAAGCCAAATAAATAGCAATATTCACCAAATTGATTGTACTTTTATATTAGTTGCATAACTAACTATATGTCAAACAACCAATTCAAAAGAGGAGAACTCTACAGCGTCATTAATGGCATGGCTACGACCGCCGTTGCCCGTCGATTACAAAAGAATTTTAGAAAGGCCGGATTAGACATCACCATAGAACAATGGTCGGTCTTGTACCATCTTTGGAAGGAAGATGGCTTAAGTCAATTGGAATTAGGCATTAGAACTTTTAGAGACAAGGCAAGCACTACCCGACTCATTGATAATTTAGAAAAACAAGAATTAGTGGTACGCGTAGCTTCCAAAGAAGATCGACGCATTAATTTGGTCTACTTAACAGACATCGCCAAACCCTTGCAACAAATTACTTACGAGCTAGCCAATCAAACCATGAATGAGGCTTTATTAAATATCAACAAAGAAGAAATTGAAGTAGTAAAAAATGTTTTACAAAGAGTGTATGATAATTTGACTCATAAAGATTTGATCTAACAATAATTAATTGAATGAAATTTTAAAATAAATTTTATGGAAACCACAAAGACAGTAATTAAAGGCGGAGAATGGATCATCAAAG
>Ga0214919_10002018_pt1 | contig 32390 bp, 27 predicted proteins | sample LL1503_MetaG_FD_177994 | JGI IMG/M metagenome (GOLD analysis project Ga0214919, IMG submission 177994) | Freshwater microbial communities from Lake Lanier, Atlanta, Georgia, United States - LL-1503 | ecosystem: Environmental > Aquatic > Freshwater > Lake | place: USA: Georgia | collected... | reverse complement strand
GTTCGACCAGTTTGACCAGTTTGACCTGTGTCACCAGTAGGACCGGTTTGACCCGTTCGACCAGTTTGGCCGGTTTGACCCGTTCGACCAGTATCGCCGGTTGTTCCAGTGTCACCGCGTATGCCTTGTGCACCACGATGTCCCAAGGGTCCGGTTGTGCCAGTATCACCAGTATCACCCGTGGTTCCTGTTTTGCCAGTGGTTCCAGTTCGACCAGGTGCGAGAGGACCATTCGGACCAGTTGTTCCCGTGTCTCCGGTGTCTCCGGTTTGACCAGTAGTCCCTGTGGTTCCAGTCATACCAGACAAACCTTGGGAGCCTGCACCTCCTTGGGGACCAGTTTGACCAGTTGTTCCTGTTTGACCGGTTCTTCCGGTTGTTCCTGTTTGGCCTGTGTCTCCAGTTTGACCCGTAGTTCCAGTGTTGCCAGTTCGGCCATAGATACCGGTGGGTCCTCGATACCCAGTTGCACCAGTGGAGCCAGTTTTACCAGTTAACCCAGAAAGACCTTGCATACCGACAGGTCCGATGGAACCGGTGTCGCCACTAGAACCTGTTTGTCCAGTTTGACCGGTTTTGCCGGTTCGACCAGTAGAACCAGTAGAACCTGTATCTCCCGTCGTTCCTCTATAACCAGTCGGTCCTTTTGTGCCGGTTGTGCCGGTGTCTCCTTGAAACCCAGTCTCGCCTTGTTCTCCCCAAGAACCAAATTGACCTTGAGGTCCGGTTGTTCCTGTGTTGCCCATGTCTCCGGTTTCACCTTGGAATCCGCGGTCTCCGCCATAACCATCAGGACCAGTTTTACCAGTTGTTCCAGTATCTCCAGTTTCACCTCTGACACCAGCGTTGCCTTTAGAACCCGTTGCGCCTTGACTACCCGTTGTACCAGTATCTCCAGTATCACCACTGTTGCCTTTGGACCCTTGCGAACCTTTGGACCCCATTGCACCATCTGAACCAATGTCGCCAGCGTTGCCTTTGGTGCCAGTAGTGCCTTTGGAACCAATAACACCGAGAGGGCCCTGATACCCAATTGCACCAGTTGCACCAGTTGAACCTGTACTCCCTTTTGTCCCGATTACGCCCGCATAACCTTGGAAACCCGTTGCGCCTGTGTCTCCCGTATATCCTTTGGACCCGATTGTCCCAGCTTTTCCAATATTTCCATCCGACCCGATATTGCCCAGCGGACCAAGGTATCCTTTGGAACCGATTTGGCCTTTAGAACCAAATTGGCCGGTATTTCCGTCAAACCCGACCTCTCCTTTTGTCCCTTGGCTTCCTTGAGACCCCAATGAACCTTGGACTCCCGTTACGCCGGTGTCTCCTTGGTTACCCATGTCGCCATCATAACTTGTGGTTCCGTCTTTACCTTGAGGCCCCGTGGTTCCTTGGTATCCTTGGTCGCCTTGGTCTCCAATATACCCTTCATAACCTTGCGAACCTTGGGGTCCCGTGGTTCCTTGGTCTCCTTGGTCCCCTTGGTAACCTTGAAAACCCCGAAAACCTTGCAAACCTTGAGTTCCAGTGGTGCCTTGGGTTCCCGGGGTTCCTTGGTCTCCCGGCGTTCCTTGATAACCTTGCAAACCTTGGTCGCCTTGATAACCTTGATAACCTTGGTCTCCTTGGTCGCCTTGAGAACCTGCAACGCCTTTTAATCCAATTGCACCGTCGGGTCCCATATCTCCAGCAGAACCTTTTGCACCAGTTGCGCCAGTTGCACCGGTTTTTCCAGTTTGACCGATAAATCCATCAAACCCGGTTGTTCCTAATATGCCGTCTTTTCCCTCGGCGCCAATTGCACCTGTTTGGCCCGTTTGACCTGTTGCACCCTGGTACCCGCTTGAACCAGTAATACCCGTGTGTCCGGTTGTCCCTAATATGCCGTCCGTTCCTTCGGCGCCGACTGCGCCCGTTTGTCCAGTTTGACCCGTGTCGCCTTGAGAACCGGTGGAACCAGTGGAACCGGTTTTGCCGGTTGTTCCGAGTATACCATCTTTGCCGTCTGAACCGAGGGGACCCGTTGTGCCAGTTGTTCCTTGCAAACCATTGGGTCCTTGAGCACCGATTGGGCCGGTGTTTCCGGTTGCCCCAGTTTGACCAGTGGTTCCCTGCGAACCATCCGAACCTTGAGCTCCTTGAGCCCCAGTTGCTCCAGTTGCGCCAGTTTGACCGGTTGTTCCTTGCGAACCGTCGGAACCTTGAGTTCCAGTTGAACCTGTTTGGCCGGTGGTGCCGGTTTGCCCTGTAGTGCCGGTGTTTCCCTGAGAGCCAGTTTGGCCAGTGGTACCAGTGGCACCAGTATCACCGGTTTGACCCGTTTGACCCGTGGTGCCTGTGTTTCCCTGAGAACCTGTAAAACCCGTTTGACCAGTAGTGCCCGTGTTTCCCTCAGAACCCGTTTGCCCAGTGGCGCCTGTGTTTCCCTGAGAACCTGTTTGACCAGTGGTGCCTGTGGTGCCTGTGGCGCCTGTGTTTCCTTGAGAACCTGTGAAACCTGTGGCACCAGTTTGACCAGTGTCTCCTTGATAACCAGTTTGGCCTTGATTGCCGGTTGCGCCAGTTGCACCTGTAAAACCAGTGGAACCAGTTTGACCAGTGTTGCCAGTATCTCCTTGGGAGCCTTGCGAACCTTGTGACCCGGTTTGACCAGTGGTGCCAGTAACACCAGTTTGGCCGTTGTTGCCGGTAGCGCCGGTTTCGCCCGTGGTGCCAGTGAACCCTTGAGAACCTTGGGTGCCAGTTTGGCCAGTGTCTCCTTGTGTACCTTGAGACCCTTGAGAGCCTGTTTGACCAGTAGAACCTGTTTGACCAGTTGCACCGGTGGACCCAGTTTGGCCGGTTTGTCCAGTGGCACCTGTTTGGCCAGTCGAACCAGTGGAACCCGTTTGACCCGTTTGTCCAGTGGCACCCGTTTGGCCGGTGGAACCAGTTTGACCTGTTTGTCCAGTGGCACCCGTTTGGCCGGTGAAACCAGTTTGACCGGTTGCGCCCGTATAACCTGTTTGGCCAGTTTCACCTGTTGCACCGGTTTGACCAGTGGCACCCGTTTGCCCGATTGCACCAGTATCGCCGGTGTCGCCAGTATCGCCGGTGTTTCCAGTTTGACCAGTTTGGCCGGTTTGACCCGCGTCGCCGGTAGGACCTATATTTCCCAGATACCCCCGAGACCCAGTAGGACCCGTTTGACCAGTAGAACCCATATCACCCATATCGCCGGTATGGCCGGTCCCGCCAGTTGCACCAGTTTTACCCATTTCACCAGTTGGACCAGTTCTTCCGGTAGTGCCCATGGTTCCCGTATTTCCAATAAAACCTTCTTTTCCAATGTATCCAATGTGTCCGGCCTTACCGGTTATGCCTTCTGCGCCAATTCCAAAAAGTTGTCGCACTTCAGAGGTAAGTTTGTCCAATGTAATAATATTGTTGCTCAAATCTTCAGACACATTGAATGTATTGAGTGCCAGGTCGTCATGTGTTATGGTAGCCAGTTTAAAAAACGAGTTGTTAAAAAGCACGTTTCCATTCAAGTGAATGGTCGTTATGGAATCCGTAATTTTGTCCCCCGTAATCGACTCCGGAATAAAATCCTCACCCAGCAAAGAATAATCAATCAGTTTAGTTCCAGAAACGGAATTCAAAGAGAAATCCGCGAAAGTGACCCCCGCATTGGCCAAAAATTCAGTGGTGATTATATTGTCGGAAATCATATCATTGGTGACCGCACCGTCAGCAATCTTCTCAGTAGTTACCGAATTGGTTACAAAATAACTGGTTGATACGGAATCCACCGGATACGACATTTCGTAATGCGACCATTTGATGGTGAACACATTGGTTTCTCCCACCACTCTATAAACCGTCATAATCATCATATCACCGGGCATAACATCCATGTTCAGAATACCCGGAGGCAAATTCTGGACTTCTTGGTTGAAAGTGTATGTGGTCCCGTCTCTCACTACAATTACTGTGGATGGGGTATCTATGCGCCCATCCGTAGCCATAATGAGATAATAACCCGTTGTAGACAGTTCCAAATTATCCATTGTCTGCAAATTCGTGTAGATTTCGGCGGTCATTGTGTCAATCACGTTGTAAACGGGGTCAACCGATTTGTAAAATGTGAGACCGGTATAGGGAAAAAGATTCACATCGAGCGTGTTGTTAATGTTTTCAATGCTATACAGTTTAAAACTATTGCCGTTTTGGCTAATCACGTCGTATATAATCTTGTAGTTTTCCAAATCGAATGACATGGTTATTTTGTTTCCGCTTTGGTCGCGAATCACCAAACTGCTGTTTTCAATGGATGCCTTTTTTGTGAAAAGATTGTGGAATTTTTTGGTTTCTGTTCCCAAGTCAAGTGTTCCCAAAGGAAACACTCCATTTGTGCTGAAATCGAGTGGACCGAATCTTCCAGATTTGATATTTGTCTTGTCAAAAGGTTTTGCATTGGTTCCAAATGAATATGTATTGTTCGGGATTTGCGCCAGCAGATTTTCATAAAATGGCCGGCCATAAAATGTCCCCGTTGGACCCTGTGGGCCCGTTATACCGGTTATTCCGGTTGGACCGGTGTATACGTCCTGGGGTCGATAGGGCGTTCCACTTGGGCCTGTGGGGCCTTTGGGTCCTTTAATCATAATGGGTGGTGGTGTTTCCGGTAATGGCGTTTTTCTAAACCGTTTGTAATCTAAAACCCCATTTAACATTTGTATATAATTTACATACAGAATCTTTATGTTTTCTTTGCACGAAATAAAGGAATCGTATGAATCCTGCGTTGAATCGCTTTTGCGATGAAAAATTCAAAATAAATAAAAATAGAATTGTTTTTATTTATGGTTGTTTAAAACACTAGAAAAAAGGACTAAGTAAAATCACTTATACAGTGACCAACTTGATGAGGAGGGGAGCAGTCGCCACGCGGGTGATCAACTCAGTGCTGGCAGTGGTGTTAAGAGTGAAGTTGGTGTCAGTGAAAGTGGTAGACTGGGTCTGGGCAAGAGTAGAACCATATCCAGTGCCAACGTTGTTAAGAGGAGTAAGGGCCTCAGGGTCGATGGCGAGTTTCAAGGTAACCGTGGTTCCATTGGGGACCCAGATGAGATCACCTGCAACAAAGCCGTTTGCAACACCCCAATTTGTAGCACCTCCTCCGTTCTCCATATCAGGGTTTCTGTTTCCGAAGACGTTACCATCAACGGTGTACTTAAGAAGCTTGGCAATGTTGGCAATGTTAATGGAACCAGTCAACTCGCTGGTGTAGTGTCCATCGGCATGTGTTGCAACACTGTTCAAGAGAGCAATGAACGAAGCGCCATCGAAAACGTTGGCAGTATTGGCCTCCTCATCTTTGTCGATGTTAAACTCGGAAGCAGCGACGAACAAAGACGAGAAACCACCGTCACTTCCAAAATAAGTAGCAACGTAGTTCTGGAAATCAGAATACAATGTGGCGTATTTTCCAACGGAAAGGACCTGAGAAGCATTGGCAACTTTTTCGGTAAATTTCTCAGCAGTGATAGTGATATCATCAACGCCAAAAGCATCAGTTACCGGGTTAAACGAAGTCAGGTCAAGCAGTTCATTGAAGTAGGCAACATCCATAGTCACTTGAACAGCATTGGTCACATCAACGTGAACAGGAGCGGTCTGCTCAGCAAGCTTGATAGTATCAAATCCACGCTCCATTGTGTAGCCACCAGTGGCACCAAAGGCATAGACCTCACCATCGTAAATGGAGAGGGTAGGGTCGTTGATTGCATAGTCAGGGGAAGGCAAAGACATTTTATATATTATTAAAGAAGTTTTTTTCTTACAAATAATATAATTCTCTACAGGTCGTACAACATTTTGAATAAAATGCAACAAGAGAAATTGGAGTTGTTCATATCCAAAATACGTCCGTGGTCGTCATATACTTGGATGTGCATCTTCTGAATATCCACCGGACCAAAATATTTGCGCGGTTCTGTTGTCATATTCAAGTCACTTTCCATCATCAAACTAAAATACGAGCCTTTAATTGAGATTCTTGCTAAAATATTCGGACTCAGGATGGAACTATTGAACGCAGAGATAAAATGATTGTTCACGTTATTATTGAAATCATCTATTGCTAAATAGATGTACCGAACACATGCCGGTTCTACAAGTGTTTCCGAAATATAGCTGGTTGCGCCTTGATATTTCCGCTTCAAAAAACCCAAATTCATTCCGATTTTGGATGTAACCGGTGCTTTGTCGGGGTCTCCATTGATGTCTTTGGAAAAATCAACGTAGATTTCTTTAATTGTATATGCCAAGTTTCCAGTGGTCTCTATGTAAACCTTCGCGGTTCCAGAACCAGTTTGGGAAACATCCAATCGGAAGACAACGTAATTGAACAAACTATTGGGGTCTAGAGGCGAACCATCCGGATTTGTCCCCGAAATCAGCGTATTGACGGTGTCTATGAAATCGGACGCATTGTAATTTCCATCGGGAACAACTATTATTTTGGATTCTTCGAATATCTCTCCTTCATCCACGAGTTGCTGGGTTGCCGAAATATAAAAATAATTGTTGCCATATTTTGCAGATATTCCGTAGAAAGAAACCGGAAACTCAATCGCCGTGATTTGCATGGAAACCACTTTTTGCAACCGGATGGGCAAATTCACTAAGAAATCGGAACTGTTGGTTAGCGTCATATTGTCTCTAAACCGCGTGTCAATATTCAGGCATTTGCTTATCACACGCGTCTTGAGTGGGTTCATTATTCCAGGAAAATACTCGCTGGAATACGTGTTTACGTAGGGAGTATCGGGTCTCTCCATCAGTTCCTCCATTCTCGGCATCGCTTCTCTCGATGCCGGCACATTGGGGTACTTCTCCATTTTAGGAACATTGTTGAAACTGGTCGGGTTTTTCGTTTCAGATTTACATTTGACCGTGATTAACCAGTCTTTGGCCATCTCCAAAAACGCCATCAAATCGCGCTTGAATTTCTTGTTAATATGGCCTGTAGACAACAACACTTCTCTCAACTCCGCCTCTTTCAATTCAATGTCCGCCGCCGAATACTTCTTGTTGGGTGCAATCTGGAAAAATCGTTCCAGGTCTTTCAACGTGTAATTGTTGATATCTAAATCCAGTCCGTCCATTAAGATATTTGACGATTTTTATTTATTACACTTTTCAACTACTATATTAAAGACACATGTTCAAAGGCAAATCATTAATGACTGGTGCCCAAAACACTAACAAATCATTGATTAATCCAGTCAGCACGAGTTCCCAGCAAGAATTGCAGTTTGGCTTCGAACTTACCAATGCATTAAAAAAAATTGAAACCTTTTATGTAGGGAAAATGGCGTTGCGTAAACATTTGGAAATTCCGACTTCCGTGCCTGCGTTTTTATCACTGAATGACACGATGTTGGACGCGATTTCCAAGCAGAAAAACACCAATTTGCGTCTATTGTTTCAAATTGCGAGAGATGGTATGGATGGCTCTATCTATTCCAGGGGACTTTATTCTGAAAATGCGGATCTTGAAATTCGTGTATTAACGTTGACCAAGCAGAACGAAGACATTCTCTCGGGTAAAAATGAGCTGAAAGCATTGACTGGTGCAAGTGGTCAAATCTCAATTACCAAGACGTTTAAACTGGCACCTATTTACAGTTACTACATTTATTTGTATGGTATGCCGGCATACGGTGTTGGTTTTGAACCTACCAAACTTTCTCTCTTGGCGACCATTATGCAAAAGTATGGTGTGAATCCCTATAAGTAGGTAGGGAAACCTACGGTTTCCCCTACGCGGTCGCTTCGCTTACCCCCTTCCTTGTATAATGTTAATTATCTCTAAGATTTTTTCATAAACACTTAGAGATATTTCACATAAAATATCATCAGAATGACAAAGTTTATCAAATTTACTAATCGAATTGTAAATACCGCTTTTATTCGGTGTGTGGATATTGACAAATCCGCAGAAAAATTTACCATACATTTAGACCAATCACTAAATTCAAGTTATTTATTTTTAGGTACTGGATACTTTGGCACCGAAACAACCCAAATTTGGGCTTCCAAGAAGGAATATCCCGAAAGCTACGCAACCATTGAAAAGTGGATTCAAAACATGGATTGTGTTTCCAATGACAAAAAATAAATCCTACATCCTATTGATTTTTACCCATTCAATATAATGTAATATATTCTCTTAATTTTTTTATCCTTATATCAAAATGGAATTATACGATACCATCATTATAGGTGGCGGGATTGCCGGTCTTTACACCGCCCATCTTTTGCAAAAACGTGACCCAAAACACCGATTTATCATTTTGGAAAAGGAGAAATATTTAGGTGGGCGACTTCTCACCTATTCCGACAAATACATGACGGTAGAGAAGGGCGGAGCCCGTTTCTCTGAGAACCACCATTTTATATTGGATTTGTTGAGAGAAATGGGTTTGCACAATAAAATCGTGGAGGCATCACCCGACGCGTTTTACTCCCCCGCGGACGGAACCCCGATTCTCTACGACTCCGTATTTGATTTTGACGACCGGCCAATAAACCCCTTCTCAAAATTGTTTGATTTAATGACGGAGGCCTACGTGAACAGCCCCACACCCATTGCACCATTGATTGCCCGCGTGGTTCTCGCGAGTAAATTAGAGACAAAAGACACCTTGATTTCACAGACTTTCAACGATTTTGCAAAGGATGTTCTTAGCACAAACGAAATCCAACACATCCACGACGCATTCGGCTACTCCACCGAACTGGTTGAGATGAACGCTTATGACTGCATTGCATTGATTGAAGGAGGGCTGAATCCGCGCCAGAACTTCTACGTCTTGGCGGGTGGTCTTACTCAGCTGATTAATAAACTGGTTTCCAAAATTAATTTGGGAGAGAGACGCATTTTCACGGGTTCGGAGGTTTTCTCTGCAATCTATGACCAAAATCATTTTGTAATTAAAACGAAAGTCCATACCTATCGTTCCATCAATTGCGTCTTCGCGGTTCCCAAACAGGGCCTAGAAAAGTTGGCCTTATTCAAACCCATTTATAAAGAACTGGATTACATCAAATGTTTTCCCCTGTGTCGTATTTATTGCAAATTTGATATGACGAATCGAGAGAACGCATGGATTCGCGATTTGCCAAAACTCACCACCAACAACAATTTGCGCATTATTATTCCGATTGATTCCAAAGCGGGTGTCATTATGGCTTCTTACACGGACCACAAATACGCGGACTTTTGGTTGCGCCTATTTGAATCGGAAGGCGTCAAAGGGGTCAACAAGGAATTGGTGAAGTTGTACAAGGAAACGCTGGGCATAGACATCCCTTTGCCCATTTCAACCAAGGTGTTTCATTGGGGGTGCGGTGTAGGATATTGGGGGAAAGGCGCGGACAGCGCCGAATTAGAGAAAATCTTTTTGCAACCATTTGTTGATACGCCTCTCTATGTTTGTGGTGAACATTATTCGGCGAATAACCAACAATGGATGGAAGGCGCGCTAGAAACTGCAGAGAAGGTGGTTAAAAGAATTGTTGCGTAATTGATTTTCTATAAGTATAATATATGACGATTCAGCGAAAAAATAGAACAAAAAAGAATAGACGCAAAACAAGAAAACATAGACGCAAAACGATGCGCGGGGGATTGTTTGAATCATTGTTTTCATCAAACAGTTCTTCTTCTCCTGTTGCACCAGCAAACCCTTTAATTCAAAAATCGAATGATGCAACCGCCAATGCCAAAAAATCAATAATAGATATGTCTGCGGCAGCAAATACCAAAGTTGCATCTGCAATGGCAACCACCGCACTTGTAGGAACAGTCGCGTCAAATATTGGCTATGGCGCAGTTGCTGGGTTAACTGCAAGCGGAGTAGGTATTCCTTTAGCTGGTGCAATTGCCGGTGCATTATTGATAGCCAATAAACTCTCCAATATGTATTTGAATAATTTAAAATTGTTCCCTATTATGTTTGACACTATGAGTATTTTAACAAATTGCTACAAACTAAACGAACTAATTGGAAAAGCATATGAAATAATAAAAAGTAATTTGCCATCTCTTGGAAAATTAAATACCGATTTGGTAAACAAAATTAGCATTGATCCAGAAATACAAAGCCATATTTTATTCAAAGTAAATGATGTAACTGCATATTTATTGAACATTGCAGAAGACAATGTATTAGAATTTCTCATGAAAGACCCTGATATCCAAAATAATAATTTTTTAGGTCCTGTAGAAAAGGAATACAACTTACGTAAAAAGGAAAATATAAAAAATTATTTTAATAAAGTACAAAGAGGAATCAATCGGTTTGTCTATGTTTCCGAGACAAAATCGGATATTATTGATAATTTGTCTTTAATAAATAGTTTTTTTATTATTATAAAAAGTCAATATGATTTTGCTTTGCAATTATACGAACATGAATTTGGTGACAAATGGAAAAATATTTTAACAGAAATTGAGAATACTAAAGAATATGCAAATTATTTAATTCCAGTTCAAAATTTATCGAATGAGGCAAAATCAATTGCAGAAGGTGAAAAAGGCGAAATTGGTGAAGTGGCAAAAGATGTTGAAAATGCTCTTGCAAACAATCCTAATATCACTGATAACTTACAAAATCAACAAAATCAACAAAATCAACAAACTCAACAAAATCAACAAACTCAACAAAATCAACAAAATCAACAAACTCAACAAAATCAACAAACTCAACAAGCTCAACAAGCTCAATAAAAAATCATATATTTATCTCGGAAACTGCAGTTCAAATATTTTTCGCGTAAAAAATATTTATAAAAAATCGGCAAATAAGTATAATGACCATTCCAATCCTAATTATTTGCTACAATAATTACAAATATGTGCAAAACACATTGGCTCAAATCCAGAAAATAAACCAAAAGTATTACGACAACACCATTATTCTCAACAATTCATCCACGTGTTTAGATACAATTGAATTTCTGAAAAACACCGATGTCACCATTATTGAAAATGCGAACAATGGTCCGTGGGTTTCCCCCGTGAAAAACGCGCACATATACGATTCTTTGCCCGACAAATATGTTTTGACAGACCCCGATTTGCAATTCAACGAAAACCTTCCGAGCAATTTCATTGAAATCTTGTCCGAATTGTCGGATAAATACAAAGCGGGCAAAGTGGGGTTTGCGTTGGATATTGCGGATTACGACCAAATGTACGAGGGAATATATGCATACGGCAAATCCATTTTCGATTGGGAAATTCAATTTTGGGAATCTCCTCTCTATGATAGTATTTATGAAATATACGTTGGCGGAATAGATACCACATTTGCACTCGTTAATAAACAATATGAAGAACCTTTTTTCAATTTAAGAGTTGCGGGTGATTTCACGGCAAAACATTTGCCTTGGTACAAATGCAATGGACGCAAATGCAATGGGCACAAATCCAATGGACTTCTCTCCAATGGACTTCTCTCCAATGTCTACGAAAATTATGAAATTTGCAACAAAACAACGGAAGCATCAACCACCAAAAAATTGATTCTCTCGTTTATCGAAGAGAACTACATAAAAATTTGCAAAAACGACGAGATATTCTTCATTGAAAAATCGGCTGACCCAAACATATGGACCGACTTAACCGTGTTTGATGTTTTGGACGACCATTTGCGAAAAGACAAGGTGTTTATAGATATCGGTGGCTCTCTCACCATGTATGGTTCCAGAAAGTCGAAACACGTTTATTCGATTGGACAAACATCCGAAATCATGTTGCAAGAAAATTGTATCCAAAATTACACATTAATCAATGAAACCAATGATTCAATCGAGAGAATATTCCAAAAACATCAAATTGATTTGGCAGAAATCAGTCTCATTTGTTTCGATAAAGGTGAAGAGAAAGTGTTGGAAGAATTGGTTCACATACACCAAACTCATAATGTGCCGTTGTATATTCGTTTTCCTTCAAGCACTCATTTGTATAAAAATAAAATAATGACAGACCCCAATACTCTTCGTAAAAAGGATATAATAAATTTTTTATAAATATATATAACTATGTCATCATTCGAAGAAATCATCGTCGCCAAAGATTTGCAAATAGCCGAACTTTTAGCTGAAATCCAAGTACTGAAGGACCAAATACAAGCACAATCAAATGCAGAGACCCTTGATAATGTAGAAGTGACGATTGACAATGCTGACATTTCCGAGACAATATCTTTGAAACCATTTGATGAAGAATCTCAAGAAGAAGAAGCGCCCGATATTATGAACTTGTTGAATATGTTTATGGGGACTGGGCAGGAATCCGGTTCCGCAAATCCATTTGCGGAAATTATGCAAAAAATGATGACGCCAAATGAAGATGGCGCGAATCCGTTTTCGGAAATTATGCAAAAAATGATGGCGCCCGATTCTAGCCAATAATTATTATGTTATTTTCGCACAATACTATATAATGAAAAAAACTGTCAAAAGGCGGAATGGAAGAAAAAGCGTCAAGAAGAATGCGAAGAAACGGGTTTCCACCCGAAAAAACAAGCAAAGAGGGGGGATGTACTTATTTTTAACTGGTTTAATAGCTTTTGGTTATGCTATTACACAAACACAAAAAAAATTAGAAGTCTATCCGCTAAGTAATAATTTTGTTGATATTGTAGAATCAGCTTTAATCCAAAATGATTTTAAAACAGATTTTACAAAATGCATCGCTAAAAGCGTAGAAACAGGAGGTAATTTTGCATGTGAAAACACTGAGAAGATGACTTATAATGATCATAAATTTAATCGTGAATTTAAGGATTGTGTCAAAGAAATGATCCCACAAATACGCGGTCATGTTAAATCTGGAGCCATTTTGAAAAAAGGAGATTATGTTGACCGTTCGGCCAGCCAATGTGCTCTCGAAGCAATACAAATTGTAGCAATAGATAACCAAAACAAAAAAAAACAAAATTGTTTGAATTCATTAAGTCGTGAATATATTAACGAAGATTGTTTCCTTGACGAGACGGTTGTATCGTTTGAAGACGAAAGAATTAATAATTTTAAACAAATTCAAAATGTTAACGAGAATATTGATTTTGGGACTGCAACAATACCTGGAAATAAAGGACCCGATGCACATACTTCTTCAGTTACCAGATTTAATATTAATGGTAAATATTTCTATGTAACTATAACCCAACGTAATGGAAGATGGAATGGTGATTGGAATGGTAGTGATATTACACTTGAAAAAAAGGAAGACATTGCTGAAAGTATTAATTTGCTTTTAAAAGAGGATTATGAAACAATTTTTGGTCTGGTGGAAATTATTTATTTTTCACCCAAAGGAAATTTTATTCGGATTCTTTATAAAAATGGTAGTGTGGTAACAATACCTGGTCTGCCTAGTAAAATTTTTACAGAATTACAAAAATCATACAGTGAAATAAAACCCATATTCATAGATCAAGGTCCTTATTTTAAACACCCTTCAATCAAAAATTATGGAGAACAATCCGATTATTCTGTACTAAATAACCCATAAACTCAATAATAATTAAATGAAATACATGTAATTATTACTTCCAATAGCGGAAACACAGAAAATTTATATTATCAAAATAGTGTCTGTGAAAAAACGTAAATAACACCGTTCCTATGCAAAGTTTCAGTCCATTTCCAAAATATCTGCTCACGGTTTGCTTCGTCTGCATATCGGTTAAAGCAATGCGCACGGTCTGCACATCCAGATACAACGTTTTTCCGAACTTTTTGTCCGATTTGTTCTTGAACCGGAGATGTTTTTTCCCCAAATAACTGATGACCACGGAGTCATACATCGCTTTGTCAATCGCCATTTCGTGAAACAACTCTACAATTGGCGCAAGATTGTGTATGATTTCAATCATATTTTCATAATTGTCTGCATATTCGCTTTTGAACAAGATGTACAATGCATCCACGGTGCTTTTCGGATTGATAAAGTAGTCGTTTTCGCAAATTATATTTTCGGAGTCAACCTTCTCGGTATCAACCGTTATAAACAAACTCGGCAACAAATTGATGACTTTCTGTTTTCCGCATTTGTCAATTAAATATTGTAAGGACATTTACAATACTTGGTAAAGTATTTTTAAATTGTTTATGCAATAATGTTGTAGACACAGTTTGTCAAGCTGAATGTTTGGCGTCTAGCTGTGGCATTCTGTATTTTGGCGCGACGTGCAAAGGTGCTAGTGGCACCCACACCAGAACCGGCAACAAATTTATTGAATATGCTTCCTTGACGGTTTTTGATGCTGTCGATGGGCAATACACGTCCGTTTCCGGTGCCGTGTCTTTTGGGCGTGTAAATCATGGGCATTATAACCTAAATATATAAAAGAAACCTAAGGGAAGGGAAGCTTAATGGGTTTCTTTTGCGAATATAGTTTCCTTAGGGACAAACCTAATTTCGGCGCTAGGTTTCAGCGAATATCGTTTCAAAAACGCGCAATGTTCTTCGCTTTCAATGTGTTCTCTCTCTTCTTCTGTGAAAGAAATGTCCGAGTCTGTGTCCGAATCATAATCCGAGTCGGAATCCAACGCTTCAAATTGGTTGACAATTTCTGATAAATTGTTTTGGAACAGTTCCGTTGTCGGTTCGTTCTCTAACAACGCGGTATTCATCGTTTGGATTTCGACAATGAATTTCTCTAATATATTAATTTTGGCTTCAAGTGATTGCATTATACTAGATGGTAAAATATTTTTAAACTGTTTGTAAAAGAAACCTACGGTTAAGCCAGTCGGGCTTCGCCCTTATTCAGCAACGCTTACGTCTTTGACTCTTCCCTTTTAAGTATAGGTTCTAAAGGGTTAAGTCGTTAGGCTTCGCCTTTAAGCGAAGCGGAACCTACGGTTCCCTTTATGTCGCATAGGTAAATATGCACACCATCTTTTTATTGGTTCCCGCCTTTTGAACAATTTTGGTGACATTGGTGTCAATGGTGTATCCATTTGCGGTTAAATATCCCAACAAAGAAGGCACATCTTCCGTGGTTAAAAAATAATCGTCTCGAATCGCCCTGCCACTATAATTGCGCCGTATGGCGTATTTGCAACAATTGTTGTTCTCTACATGTTGGAACGGAGACAATTTGGGCGAAATGTAATGAGAAACCAGTTGGGAAAGAGGTCCCATCGGCATTTTATCAATAACGATTATGTTTTGGTATTGTTTGGAGTATGTGTTTAAATAGGGTTCGATAGAAAGAGTGTAAGATGAGGTCTGAGAGAAGGGCGAATCGCACATATAAAATAGGAGAAGGAATGAAAAAGGAAAGGAATGAAAAAGGAAAGGAATAAAAAGGAGACATTTTTGTCTCCTTTTTTATTTATGGGTTAAGATTTGTCTCATTTTTTGGGACTGATGTAACTAAATAAGATTCCAACGATAAGTATTCCTACCAAAACGATGGACTTCACACTGATAAACGGTCGCTTTCTCACGAACAAGGTCCCATCCTCCAGAATTATCGCGTCGCCCTTGACCGGCAATGCCTTCTCGATGGCCAGCTCAATCACGTCTCTGTACTTTGGATAACAGAGAACCGCTTTGCTCACATAGATTTCCGGGACTCCCTTGTATAAATTTTCCGTATAATTGCCTGGCTCAAGAAGACTCAATTCTTCTGACAGCCAGTTTCCATTCTGGTCCGTATCCAGGCCGTTCATTATCTCGATCCGGTCCTTGTAGACCAAATATTCGGGTTCCATTGTTTTGAATTGATTTTTTTATTTTATATTATCCAGTTATTTGTAAAAAAAGATTTCAATTTTGAGTGTTTATCTCTAGTTTGAAACCAAGTTGTATCTGCACGGGAAATAACCATTGGTCGCAAAATAGTTGTAAGAGCCGGTGGATTTTCGACAAACGTCGCCAGTTTGGTGTTCGGCGTATTCGTAGAAGGCATCCGAGTCAATCCATCCGCCAAAAAGCAGGACATGGGTGGACGGTTTGAGAATGGCGTCGCCCTTTTTCATATCCGTTTTGGATACTTTGGTGCAAATTTCCTGCATATTGCTCGTGACATGTCCGCCACCTGAGGTGGACGATGCCCAGCAGTAAGAAACATAGCCGGAACAGTCATTGCGGTATCCATTGGTAGTTGCAGTTTGAGAGTAGGGGACCTTTTCATCGACCCATACCTGGGCCCTTTGCATAATTTGGTCGCGAGTTATGGGGGATGCAGTAAGGTTTTGACCGACGACAAGGTTTTTGTCGGTCGCGATGCTTTGACCGACCACAAGGTTTTTGTCGGTCGCGAAGCTTTGACCGATCACAAGGTTTTGATTAGTCGCAAAACTTTGACAAACAATAAGTGGTATAATAAGTGCAACCAATCTAAACAACATTCTATACACTATCAAAAAAGAAGAATCCGCCTATTTTCAAAAAAGTAATTGAATTTCTCCAAATCGAAGATTTGGATTTTCTCTCTACTTTTGTTTTTTAAAACGTTTTTATCGGAGGTGAAAAACATTTTGGAATTTGGAAAATGTTTTTCTGTGATGTTTGTTCTATTTACTTGACTTGGACCGGGACTTGGAATTCGACGCAGATTTGGATGCCTTCCTTGTTTTTGGTGATTTTCTCTCCACTATTTTTACAAGTTCGCCGTTGTATTTCAGGACGCGACTAAACAATATTATTTTTAAAATGTCGCTTAACCATCTGTATTTGGGCTGACAAAAATTGGTTTCCTTCCGAATAACTCTCTTCACAATGTTGAAAAAATCGGTGACAGAAAGGTCTTTATCACCGCGGTAAAACAATTCAATTCCATGAATCAATTGTTCCTTTTTGGATACCGAATCACTTTTACCAATGCATTCCGAGAGAAAGTGAACCAGCGGTCTCTCAATTTGTTTTTTATTGTGTTTCGTTTCTTCTTTAAAATTTGCCGAATAGTACCCCTTTGAATTGTACCAGGAAACGCCCGAGTGCAAGATATAAAATATGCTCAAATGAATAAACAATTCCGGTTTTTCGCACAATTCTATGGTGGATTTGTCGTCCAAAGAAATGGTTTTAATGTCGGGAAAGGACTTTGCGAATTTCTCTATTTTATTCAGCGATTCAGAACCATGAATTGTGCATTTTTTTAGAAGGTCAATTTGGAAAGTCCAAATATCGGCGATGCTTGAATTGTGAAAGGTGATGTTAATGCACGATTTGTTTGTTTCCTTGGACAATACAGAGAAAGTGTTGTTGTCGTATTCAGAAAAATTGCCGTCGTCGTCAAAGTGCCCTGCGCTAGAATCCGCAGATAAATCCTCGTCATAATCTGGATTGTTGACATAATAATGGTCGTAATCCTTATTATATTTGTATTCTATTGTAAACTGATTGTTTTTAAAATATCTCTGCAACCTTTTTAATATGGTTTCCTGGTCTTCCTTGTCCAATTCGGGCATTATATATTATCTAAACTTTTTTTTGCAGGGTCGAATCACTCAACTACAATTACACCGTCCTCTTGCCGAAACTGATTTTTCGGTGTTTTCTTGAAGGGCGCTTTTGGCATTTATATATTGTATTATAATAAATTTAAGGTGCGGATATTAATTCAGGTGCGGATATATTAATTTAGGGAAAAATATTTTATTTTTAATTTACACTTATTTTATTGTATAAATATATTATATAATAAATGGCTAACATACATAGATTTGTACCGACCCAAGAAGTAGTGCAACCTATTCCGGTTGCAAATCCGGTGGTTGCTACACCGCCAGAAAAGAAATTGGAAAATGAATTGGAAAAGAAAAAAGCCGAATTACAAAGAAAAAAAGATGCTTTATTGAGTACAGGAGTAATGCCCGATGATCCAAATCCAGCGGTACAACGGGGTCGTGAAAAATTTTTAAAACATGCACAAGACGCAATTGAGAAGTTGGAAAAAGAGATTGCCGAATTAGAGAAAAAAATGCCAAACACCGTGATTGCAGAGCCCGCGCCTGAAGCAGAAGTTAAAGCTTCGCAAAATAAACAGGTAGATGATGCTATGGTCGAACTTGAAAAAATTGTACCAGAAATTGAGAAAATTGCTTCGCCAAGGGGGTCTCCCAAGGCAGTTGCACAAATTGGAAAACATGCGAATGAACTAATTGCACAAATTGAAAAAATAAGAACTCCAACCGGCACACCAATGTCATCTGAGAATGATGTATTTGAATCCGTATCATCAAGTCAGGATGATTTTCAAGATGCAGTATCGCCAAAAAAAGATTCGCCAAAAGAAGATGTGTTTGATGTAAAAGATTTTATAAATAAAAAAGCCGCCGAAAAAAAGGAAAACCCAAATGAATTTGAAGAATATGTTAAAGATAATTCGGATGTTGATAGTGAAAATCTTGGCGATTATGTGGATTTTCCATCATCGGAAGCTACACCGGAAGCGAAAGCAGAAGCGAAAGCGGTGACCGTATTTCAGGCAGAAGTAACTGCTGAAGAAATATCTACTTTACAAAGTTTTGGCAATTGGGTTTTTGAGTTGGGTCGAGGTGGAATGTCGCTAGTATCCAGAAGTGGGTCATGGGTTATTGAATTTTTAAAGTATCTTGGCGAAATGTTGAAAACATTTGCGGGTAATGGAAAAATAACAAAAATTATTAAACAACTCGCGGATGCTTTGTATACAATTTTAACGGTTGGTTATGATGGCATTATGTATGCGATTACAAATTTTTGTAAATTCGTAAAATATTTGTTCTGGGGATTAGCTGGAGTTGTTGGTGCTATTCCGTGGAAAAAAATGGTTAAACGATTTAAAGGAATATTTAATAGTCCAGAAGCGAGTCAATTTTTTGCGAGTATGGGTTTAAGCATTACAACCTTATTCCATGATATATCGACAAGTATTAGAAACTACTACTACACCAGAAAAAACAGAAAGGAAGGTGAGGCTATAGTAGAACGCAGAAGAGCTGTAAAAGCATCTGACCATGGTGATGACCATGGTGATGGTGTTAATGTTTTTAATGAACTTGCGCGTCCAGGTGCACCTGTAAGAAACAGAAGGGTTGCGCCGGTTGTTGTACTTGATGATTCTCCGCCCCAGCCCCAACCCGTTGTACAACCAACATGTGAGGCTATTAGAAGAGAAGATACTTGCGAAACAACAAAAGAGGGTGCATATTATTGTAATTGGATGGACCGAAGAACCCCAAAATGTAAAAAATCACAAAGAAATACAACGATGGATGCGATTGATGCAATAATAACTACATCAGTTAAAGAAAACTGGAGTGAAAACCAAATTCTTGATTATATAAATAATCCAAATTCCCCAATTTATAAAAACTGGAAAATGGGGCCAAGAGCATTAATTGAAGAATGGTCAAAACGTCCAGGTAATTTGCAGGGTACTTTTGGTAAGGTTAAACTATTTAGGAAAGGCGGTAACCAAAACAAATCAAAAAAAAACCAAAATAATAATTCAAAAAATCAAAACAACAAATCAAGAAGAAACAGAAATTAATAAGATAGTTTGCAGAGAAACCAGAGAAACCAGAGAAACCAAAGAAACCAGAGAAACCAGAGAAACCAGAGAAACCAGAGAAACCAGAGAAACCAGAGAAACCAGAGAAACCAGAGAAACCAGAGAAACCAAAGAATCTTGAAAAACCCATATAAATGTTTATGCACAATAAACATTTATAGATGTTCCGACGACCATTGCAACAATTCATGAGTAAACGTGTTTTCTCTACGGATACCTGCAAAACAATGAATGATCAAAACAAAGATATGCTTAAAAATATTTTTATACTGTGTCTTACCAATTCCATCGGGATTACTGTTTTGATGTTGCAAAAAAGACCACCCTAATAAAACTCCACATTGTCAATCGCCACCGTCTCTATTCCTTGAGTCCAATCGCCCAATATCTCTATTGTAAAAGGTTTCAGAAAAATCTTTGCATTTGCGTTAACCAATGGCACATTCACGGTTGTCATTTTCCCATCAAACATTTGTGCACTGTCAAACACCAATTTATCAAAACCCACGCTTAAATTGTCTGCACCAATTATTTTAACCAAGGGCACATCCGCATTCAGTTTGGTGAAATCCCCCGAAAAACTCGTGATTGTGAAAATCATTAGTACAGGTCTCTTAACCAAAGTGATGGGCGGAGACCGAAAATACCAAAGATTTTTATCGTCTCGGTTCCGGAAATCCACATTCACCAGGTCATCTGTTCCCAAAATGTAGTTGGACATCTTGGGTCCCATGATATAGGACTGATGCTTGGCATCCATGGTCCGTTTATTTCCCACGATGGTCCAGCCCTCATTATCGAGTAAAAACGTTGCACCATTAATGAGTCTAAACAATCCAAATATAATTATATAGCTGAGCATATGATTATAGTGTAAAAGTCTTTATATTGACTCATTTACGCCATTGAAGATTTTAAATCTTCAAGGGTATATCCACAATGCTAATATGGATTTTGTCATCTGCACTTACTGTGCTTACGGTGCTTACGCTGTGCGCTTTGCATTCCTTCGTCCGCTTGTGCGACGCCAAAGCCTTCTTGGATTGCGTCGTGAACCGGTTGCACACATCGCACGTATACGTAATTTGGTCCGCGCCAAACTTACCCGAAAGATACTTCTCTAATGAAGGGAGCGAAATGGTTTTGATTTCGTCAATGATTTTCTTCTGACAATCCTTAACCACATTGATGACGGCTTCCTTTTGCAAGACAAACCGCGCGAATTCTGCGTTAATCTCTTCCAAAACTTCTTTTGACACCGTATTTTCTTCTTTCTCTGCAACTGTGTGTTTCAACTTCTCCGATAAAGTATCAATGATATCCACGGCAATTTGGATTTTATACTGGGAGTAGTCTACATTGTGCACATAAACCAGCACTTTGCCCTTTTTGATATCAATGTGGTAGTTTTTCTTTGACGCGATTCCGGTGTTTTGCGAGAGAATGATGCCGTGCATCGATTGTTTCTCGCAGTCGCCGATAAATTTATTGACTTCTTCTGCAGAGACGTTGTCCGCGTAGTCCTTATTCTCAAAAATGATGCTATCCTTATTCTCTCTTTTCACGATAAGATCACCGGTGTGATTCATCTTGGAAGTGTCCACGATTTCCGCGGTGGGAAACATCTGGATAATGACCTTGTGCAACAGGTTTTCGGAGAATTTGCCCTTCAAACTGCTGTTGTTTTTGTACTTGTTCAAGAAGTCCTCCAGATTCGTCAACATCTTCTCTTGGGTTTCCTGCTGTCGATTAATGTTTTTGTTGATTCTCTCGTCGTTCATGGAGAGAACTTGCAGAATCGGTGTCTGAACGGATTGCATCATCCGGTCGTATTTGGTGTCAAAATTCGCGAAAAATACGTCTAGTTGTTCCTTGTTACCCATTTTTTCTTTGATACCCTTGATTTCGTCGTTGTAAAACCGCTGGATATCGTCGTGCAGTTTATTGATAACTTGATTATTTCCCTCAGGGACGATTTGGTTTAATAGAAGACACGTCTTCTCTACAACCTGAGAACTGATGAGAGAAACAGTTTCCAAATTGATTTGGTTCATTATTGCAGAACCGCTCTTCTCAAGTTTGTCGGAAAAGTCCGCACTTAACGCGGTTTTCATCTCGTCCACGTATTCTCTCTTGATGTCCAGCATTCTAATCTGAAGGTCGCTGGACATTTTGGCGAAATTGGCATTGACGGAATGCATCAGCTCGGTCATTTGTGACCGGGTCGCCAAACATTCCGTGAGAATCTGAGAGCCAATGGATTTGTTGATGGTGGCAGTGGCGTCTTGAAGAACGTTTTCAAAGAGGTCAATGCAGAGAAGATTGATTTGTTCAAAATCCAGCGATGTATGGGTGTTGTAAAAATCATAGATTCGTTTATTATTCGTGCAAAGTTGGTAAGCCATTTGATTAATAGTTAATAGAGAGAAAGCTTTATATAAATTGGAAAAAGCCATTACCTCCTTCTGGTCCCGCGTTTGGTCCCGCGTTTGGTCCTTCGTTTGGACTTTGATTTTTTGGCTCCCTTTGCCGACGCAGTTGCAGTCGCTGTCGCAGACGCAGTGGCTCTTACGGGTCCGTAGATAAGATTCTCAATCGGTTTGCAAATTACAACTTCCGGAATATAAGGATTGTGTTTATATTTGATTTGTCCATTTTTCCTATATTCGGCCATATCTATATTACGCTGGTTCAATCCACTTCCGGGAAATGAAATCCAACCGTCATATCCAGCCCTACAAATAAGTTCTGCAAATATACGATTATTATATCCAAAACTTGGTAAATCTGGAAAAAACATCCCTGCTAATCCCGGGGGTGCTCTTTGTGCCGGGAAAATAGAATCAGGCGTTCTAAGTGATTTGTCACTTTTTACTAAATAACCTTCTTTAAATTCGTTAATCATTTGACGAACTTGGCGTTTTTGTTCAGCATTACCGCTTGACGTAAACATTCGTTCTAGTTCGGGTATAATTTTTAGAATATTATCCATTTCAAGAACAAATAAAATGAGATTTTTCTTGGTTATGCCCCGCATAACTGTGCGACCGCTATTTTTATAGGGTCCAATACTTTCAAGGTCCGACATAAATAAAGGCGTGTTCCAACCAGGTTCTGATTCATCGGTGGCACGGGCATTCACACTTCCGGCGCGATACAAAATGGTATTTTTTTGAATTAAAGCCACATTAATTTCCACACGGCCTCCTAAGATATCTACATTTATCATAACATTACGGAACGCATCCGGGGTTGTAAAATCATTTGCTTGAATGCGCGATTCTTTCGCAGATGCCATACTATATATTTTAAAAAGAAATTTGTTTATCGGTTTCACGAGTAAAAATGCGCAAAACCTGCAGAGAAAGTGTTTCTCTGCAGGTTATAATATAATTAATAATATAAATAATAATATATAATGAGCATACCTAGAAAAATATGGGCAATATGGTGCGATTTCAAGAATAAAAAAGATGGCGTACTCAATGAACAAATTTCATATTTTAGAGATAGAATAATAAAACAGCACCCAAATTGGGAAGTAAATATAATAGTTTCTTGGGATTTACTTATTCATTATATTAATGCAAATGCATTTTTAATGAATTTAATTAATAATGAATTTGTAAATGCCGCCCATAAATCAGACTCCATCCGGTTTTTTTTATTAAAGGAACACGGCGGGTTTTGGCTGGATATAAGTACATTTTTATTCAAACCATTGGATGTTTATTATGAATTACAACCAAATTCAAAATTCATTGGGTTTTATACACCGCCATTCATGGTGGAGGAAATTATTTTTAGTTTTCTTGGCGATATGTTTGATAATGTTAAATATGACCAGGTTGTTAAAAAATTTAAATCTCAGCAAGCGAATTTTATTAAATTGAACGAAAAATATAAAAAATATCCTTTTATTCCTGAAAACTTTTTTATAGCGTCAACGCCAAATCACGAAATTGTTACAGATACATACAATCAACTTGAAGAATTCTGGACAAATGCATTCCCAAATATAACAAGTCCGGAAACGCTTTGTTACGAAATCAATAAATTAATGAATAATTTAGCAAAAGAAATATTTGATATTAATGATATTAACTATACAACGAGCATTTTATTTGATAGTAAAGACATTACCAATGAAAAATATTCACTGAAAACGCTTGATAATATTTGGCACTGTGGTTATGTTTTCAACTATTTGCAAATGTACAAATCAATTGTGAATTATATGATAAAAAATGATAGTGTGATTACACAAGAAACCAATGAAAATGCTTTTAGCGACCCTGAATATTCTCAATATAAAGATATTCTGTGTTCTACGGATGGAGATATAAATGCGTGTAAAAATATTGTTGCGACCGATAAAGACAATGTACTATATTTGATGTCATTATCGCAACACCGACTCATTAAATGGGCCAACACGATGAATGACCGCGTATCATTCAACAACACGTATATAAATGCAATGCTTGAGCTAGTAAAAAATAAACAGTTAAGTGACGTGGATTTAATTGAAAATATTGTAAAAATGGGTATATATCAAATCAAATTTAGTAGCTGGACGCGCGATTCAAATATAATTCCCAAATTAATGGACATATTCCCAAACGCCGTGGGCAAAGGCAAAGGCAAAAAAAAGACAAAAAAAAGAAAACAAAAAAAGAGAAATAATTCGAAAATGCGAAGAAAACCGGAAGCTTATGACAATTTACCATCTTGGTTTGTCTAAGTGCACAATAAATACAAAAAATACAATTGTTTATATTTATTACATCCCACTTTGGAGTTTGCGAATTTTGAAATATAAAATATAATAAATATATAGTATGTCGTCAAAACCGATTCATTTGTATTCAAACCCGGCCCAAGTGTATCGTCTCGCTAAAAAATACCTCGGAAAGACGGCGAAAATTGGTCTTTCTACAAAAAAGGAAAAAAAGTATATGGTTACCACCCCGGATGGTAAGATTGTGCATTTTGGGCAAATGGGGTACGAAGATTTTACAAAACACAAAAATAAAACACGGCGAAAAAACTATTTGTCAAGGTCGCGTAAAATTAAGGGCGACTGGAAAAAGAATAAATATAGCCCAAATAATCTAGCAATACATTTGTTGTGGTGAATAAGGGAACGTAGTTCCGGTATACCCCTCCTTTTGCAAGAAATGAGTATTAAACGCTATAATAATAAAAATGTGCTGTTTTTATTATTTTGTTTCTACATTAATGTGGTTTAATTATTTATATTGTTAATAATATTGATTTATAAAAATTCGGTGAAAAAATACAACGAAAAGGAAAACTTACCAAAAAAGGAAAACTTACCACCGATTTTGACCTTTTTTTATAATTTTTTGATTTTGCTGATTTTTGATTTTGACCTTTTTTGATTTTTTATAAAAAAAGGTCAAAATCGGTGGTAAGTTTTCCTTTTTTTGGTAAGTTTTCCTTTTTCTAAAAAAATCTAATAAACACATTTTGTCCCTTTGTCCCCATTGTCCCGCTGTTTTCAAGGTCCCCCCTATAATTACCCTTCATGAGAGAATACTTTAAAAAATGCGGGACAATGGGGACAAAGGGACAAACTCATATAATAAAAAACAAATGCATTCTTTTTAGGATATTCATATGTATTGGTTGCTTTATTTATTGCTCCCATAGAAAAATGATTTTGCATATTTATTTAACATGTATAATAATATTTAAGTAATTGGTATAAATAATCTACATTTATAAATAAAAAAAAATAAAAAACTTCAAAATAAGTGGTTAGTTTTCAGGTTTTTTTTGTGGTGAGTTTGGTGAGTTTTGTTTGTTTTTATTTGGTAATAGAAAAAATAAAACAAATGTTTGGTCCTTTTCTAAAAAATTTTACAAAACTCAAAAAAACTCACCACACTCACCACACTCACCACATCTTATTATATTTATAAATAATATATAATAATGATACTACAAATGCAGTAAAGTAATGATAAAATGAAAAAAGAAAAGCGTGGTGAGTTTTTTTCAACTCACCACAACTCACCACACAACCCTCCACCTTTATTTTTTATAATTCTTAAATAAAAAATAAAAAATCACATAAGACTAACAAACCTTCTCCTCGCCACCACTTTCTTTATCAACTGAATATACAAACCCATAATGTAACAAACCAAGCTTTTAAAACCCATTAGTAAAAAAATACAACAAAAAGGTTTTTCACATTTTCACGTTTTTCACAAATTTTAAAACCCCTTTTAAAAACCCCCTTTTAAAAATAGTTTTAAAATTTGTGAAAATGTGAAAATGTGAAAATGTGAAAACACAAAAATCTTAATGGTTTATTCACATTCCTCTTTTTCCTTCAATCCAGACCAACTTCTTTTGTCTCTATCAAAACTACATATCCAGCGGTTCTTCTTTACTTGATCTGAGAATTTGACCTTATCAAATCCAGCTGATTTGATAATCTTTTTTAAGTTATATTCACTTATAATTTCTTTTCCTTCACCAAACTCAAACCGTGTTAAAAACCACTCTTTGAAATTATCATTGGATGCAACAACTTCTTTGGCTTCTTCTTTCCAATCATCAGGATAAGGAGCTAATGTGAATTTTTTATCAATGTATTTCTTTGCGGATTGGAAAAGCAAATGGAGCAAACCGAACTTATACTCATTGCGGAGTTTCTTTCCAAATTCGTTGTCCTTTTTAAATCTACAATTAGGGATATCATCTTTCTCTAATCCTTCAATAAATTCAGAATCCATTTGACCGAGGCGCATTCTACGTTTTACTCCCTCATCGCTATCAAAATTAATAGTATTATTGGAAATTATAAAAGCCTTAAATGTGATAGGCATATATTCGCTATCCTTATAAATAGGTTTGTATTTCACTTTGGTTCCATCGCTGACATCTTTAAGTAATTCACGGTCAAGTTTCTTAGTCCCAATTTCATTAGCCCATGCAATACGCTTTCCAGCCCAAGTTGCAATTTCTTTATGGCGGTTTGAATTGTTTTCATTGAAAACATCGCTTTCCATTTTCATAGAGTAAATTGGAAGAATATCATCAAATGCCTCAAAAATTACTGATTTTCCGTTTCCAGCCTTCTGTCCTCGTAAATAATAGAATTCCTGTTGTCCCATTGCATCTCCAGTTAATGCATAACCAATAATTGATAAATAGTATTCCAAATGAGTTTCGTTGTAATTACAAATCTTTTTTAGCTCACCCCGAACAGTTAAAATATCTTTTTGGTTTGGTGGTTGATAATTATATGGAAGAGTCTGGGTGATAAAATCACTTGGAAATATACCCTCGCGGAATTCATAGGAACGTAAATCAAAGATTCCATTTTTGAATGCGATTTGATAAATATTTGTATCTAAACACTCATTAAAATTTTTAACCCATAAATAATCATTCAAGAGCTTTGCATATTGATTCATATTGTTGACAACAGTAGAACGAGTATTAGTTGCTTTGGCTATTTTCTTACGAATATTTGCAATCTCTTCTTCGCCTGCTATTTTATTGAGTTTATCAACTAGAATTTTCAAATACTTATCCAATTCATCTTCAATAGCGCAAACAATTGTGGCAGAAGGGTCTTTCAATTTGACCCATAAATTGTTCTTGCAGGCATACCACGTATTGTTATCATATATCAATGTAGATTTCAAACTCTTAGAAATGAATTTTGCAATTTCATTGACTCCTTTTTCAATAATGTCAATCGTTATATATTCATTATACTTATCTAACCACTCAAAATATCCATTCAGATTTTTTTCTTTTGCGATATTCTGTAATGCATATATACTGATTGGACGGCTTTCATCTATTTCGTGCCATTTTTTTTCTGTCTTTGAATTCTCTGCATCTACTATAGCAGTGTATTCTTCAAATTTTTCAAAATTGTATCCATTGCATTTTAAAATACAGCCAATCTTAAACCAGCAGTCATAATCAATATTTTTTCCATTTCCAATAACATTGAAAAGCAATTCCAAATATTTGTCTTTAGTCTCTATCGTTTGCTCGGGTGGAATAACTAAGTTTGGAAATGTAGGACGCTTTTGTTTTACATCCAAAACTAATATTTCATTTATTGATTTTTTATTAAATGTCATAATTTGTTTATCCGTATTATGCATCTCAAATGGAGCATATGAGCCCAGTCCACAAAGTAATTCTACTCCACCCATTCCACCATTTTTAAATTGCATACGACTTGATTCTGGAACAAAAGTATCTTCAACACGAATGAAAATATGTCTTCCGTATGATTTTGTCATTGAGTGAAAATATGGAGAACAAAACATTATATTATTAAACCCTTGTTCGTAGTCCTCTGTGTCAATATCAATATGAAACACATTTTTGGTATTAATGGTTAAGTGTGTAAAAAGTTCGGGCGCTCGTCTGAACAAGGCTTGTCGTTCTTTTAATCGGTCGGTAAAATTGTGAATATCTGGTTTATGTGTTGGATAAAAATTGGGTTCCTTACATGTGCAGTCATTTTTATTTTTTTTACATTCTTTGCATTTTATGGTTTTATATAAGTCGTGTTTGATTTCATTGAGTACTTTTTCGGTTCCATTTATGCTTACATTAATGGGGAACCATTCAATATTATAATGGTCGCAGAAATCGGTGGTGGGAACACAATCTGTGGACATAGTAGCTTGTATATCTTTGCTAGATATATTTAAATCGTTAATTTTCCGAATCGGAGAATTAATTATTTATCCCTAAAGATTCTATACTTGGTGGTTCTTTTTAAAAATCCATTTTCATAAGTTTTTAAACAATCACTTCCTTCAAAAGTGTATCCCTGTTGTTTTAAAATAGCTCTTACCAAATTGAGATATCCTCGTCTAACATCATTCACCAAACAAGGTTTAAAAGTTGATATGGTACTCACAGCAAAAACCCTTTGAATTTCGTCTTTCAATCCCAAAATCGCGGTTTGTTTCTCTGCATCTTCATCAATATCAGCAAGAAGAAATTCGGTCCCCACAATTTCAATCAGTTTTTTACATATTTCTTCGCGTTCATTATGATATTTATCGCAGAGTTTCACTCTCGTCATTCGTTTTATATATAATAGAGACAATCTTTAAATTGTAATTGCACGAAAGGGCGTTTTCTCTACAATTGTGGTTTTAAAAACACTAATTTACATATCATAAAACAACTGGATTGTTTCAATTGTTTTGTTTGTAATATTTGTTGGAGTTATCCAATAACTAATATGTTCTTCCAAAGTGTTTAATCTTTGTTCCCATTCACTTTTTTTTGATGGTTTCACAACACATATACCATTCTTGGTTTGACCCCAACACGAAGTTATATTTGTTCCATTTTGTTTATAATTATCCGGATTAAATCTAATAAATACTATGGGTCTATGTCCCAAATCTTGGGACAATTCCATTATACGTTTGTTTTGACAACTACAATCATAATCTGTATGCTGATTTTCGTCTACTTCTATAATTACAATTTGGTATAATAAATCCAATAATAAATCGGGCCTTCGTTTTGAACAACCGCCATTTACTATTTTATCTGCAATCCATTTATAATTGGAAAATTTGTTTTTGATATGTTCAACAACTGCATATTCTTTAGTTTTATAATTACGTGATACTGGTTTATCCGGAAATAAATTCATATAACAAAATAGACAATATCCTTCGTATTTTTCATTAACATGTGTTTTACACCAATCGCTTTTACAAGTTTTGCTTATTACATTTACCATATTTTCCAATTTATGTGCCGAACAATATAGTGCTTTTGATTGACCTTCTTTGTTAAAACTTGGTATAATTTTACAATCTGGATGAATACAAGTTTTACTTATTACATTTACCATATTTTCCAATTTATGTGCCGAACAATATAGTGCTTTTGATTGACCTTCTTTGTTAAATGTTGGCTGTTTTTTACAGTCCGGATGAATACAAATTTTGCTTTTACTTTTTTTCTTTACAAATACCATTTTTTCTATTTTATGTTCTGGAATAGTGATTTTTTTAATTTTATATTTGATAGTTTTTTTGAAAAGACCTTCATCGTTAATTTTTTTAAAGCTGTTCTTTCCTTCAAAAATGTAGCCCTGTTGTTTCAAAATGTTTCTTACAATATTAAGATAGCCTCTTTTTACATCATTCGCCAAACAAGGTTTAAATGTTGATAAGGTACTGACAGCAAAAACCTTTTGGATCTCGTCTTTCATTGCCAGAATCGTGGTTTGTTTCTCTGCATCTTCATCCAAATCGGAGAGAAAGAACTCGGTCCCCACAATTTCAATCAGTTTTTTACATATTTCTTCACGTTCATTATGATATTTATCGCAGAGTTTCACTCTCGTCATTCGTTTTTATAATATAGAGAGACAATCTTTAAATGAAAATTTCACAAAAAAAGGTGAATTTACGGTTTATAAAAAGGGGTGCAGAGAAAAGACGGGTCCCGAGGCCTTAACCACTTATTTAGACCACATAATATATCCCCCTACAATATAAGAAATGACCGATATAAAACACATTTGTAAAGAGGATGATTACCCATTTGAAAGAGGAAAACAAAAAGAGGCATATACAGCAAAAGAGTGTGTTAATTTCACATCGGATAAAGACCCATCAAAAATGGTTATAGTTAATTTTAGGGACAAAATTAAATGGATAAGCACAAAAGACTCACTCCGTGAACAACGAACAAGACATAGAGAACAAATTCTAAAATTTAAAACAAAAATAATAAATGAACCGCAATTTAAATATGGCATTAAGAAATTAATTGATAATTATATAGCTGAAAACCCGGAGTGGGACAAAAAGAAAAAAGAAGCAGAAGAAGCAGAAAGAAAAAAAGCAGAAGCAAAAAGAAAAAAAGCAGAAGCAGAAGAAGCAGAAAGAAGAAAAGCTGAAGAAGAAGCAGAAAGAAAAGAAGAAGAAGAAGAAGAAAGAAGACAAGCCGAAGAAACAGCAGAAGAAAGAGAAAGAAAAAAAACCGAAAAAGAAGCAGAAAAAGAAGCAGAAAGAAAAAAAGTGGCGATTCAAGATTTCCACGAAATCATCAACATAGAAACGTTGATAGATTGGTTTGAAAATTACGACGAACAATTTGATATCATCAATGAATTGAAAAAAATGATTGAATTAGGCAAAATGGGTCTAGCACCCATAATTTATCAAATCCGCATTAATGATGGCCCGCCATTTTCTCCAGACGAGATTGATGCACAAATCGCAAAATTACCAGACAACGAACCCGTTCAAATTTCATACATGGTAGAAAAATGCGGTGGGAATAACCGGTATATTCGTGATATTTTCCTGTTTATTTATCGTTATCCTTTGAAAGATGATGACGTTTCGCGAAAAATATGTGAATTCTGCGATGAGTTTGTTGATAAAACAGAAAGTGTAAATTGCGATTTTAAATATCAAAATTTGTGTCCAATGATTGTTGAAACCAAGGATAAAAGAGATAATGTATCTCACGAAATCGTGTCAATTCGGATGTTGGATGTTGATCCGAAATTTACGATTGAAAAAAAAGGCGATCCTGTTTTTTCAAGACACGGAAAAGTGTTTATGAAATTTTTGATGTTTGCGTATTTAACTAAAAAGGGTGCGAGTTTTTCCAAATGGGGTGTTTCCGAGGTTGAAGTTAGAGAAATGATTGCATTTTTTTACGGTATGGATTACATGATTTACGAATTCAATCCGATCAATATGATGTATTATTATTTAATAGTAAAAACCCCAGGTAAAGAGAAAATTGGATTTGACATTTTGAAAACAAAATTCCCAACGGATGCAGAAATGATTGCCGTATTTGAAGCGTATATTCGCATTGCAAGACCATTTAATGTTCCAAAAACGGTTTTTGATGTTGGCAAAGGTAGGAAATCCAAGAAAGGCAGGAAAGGCAAGAAAGCCAAACGCACTCGTAGGGTGCGATAAGACAATCAAATTATAAAAAACCTTATATAATTTGACCAAAAAGTGGTTTGCAGAGAAAACAGCGAGACAAATGACGGGACCGAAGGTCCCGGGCCGACGGAGGAGGCCTATTCACAAAAGAATATAAATCATTGATTTTGAGAGAAATGTGTCTTTCTCTACGATTGTGTTTTTTGAAACAGGTTTATTGGATGTGATAATCAAAAAGAAAAATGTTTTTGATAAGTAGTATGCGTTTGTTTATAAAAGGGTTTGCAGAGAAAACAGCGAGACAAATTACCGGGGCTCCGACCGTAAGCAAAGCGTCGCCTTATAGCCCGGGCCGATGGAGAAGGCCTATAAACAAAAGATTTTAATTATTTTTTCACCGAAATTGTTTTTCTTTTTCTGCGCCTCTTGGCTTTCTTTTTTTTAGTACCACGCGCTTTGTCTATTAGCATTGCCTTTGCAGTTTGTTCTTCCTCCAATTCTGCAATTCTGGATTTACTTACTTCATCACTGACGCTTCTGCACGAAAAATCAATGATGTTAATTATTTCAAAACCCTCCGATTTTAAAAACGCAATGATTTCACTTAAACGTATTCTTGGAATAGTTTCAGTTTGAATTTCTTTTTGTTTGTTAAACATATTTCTCTTATTTATATTTTCTTGTTTTTCGTCAAACCAATCAGCATGTGTTATTTTTAGTGTAGTCATTATTTGTTGAATTTTAGCTTTATCAACTGGTTCAAAAATATCATATATTTCAGAATCTTCGTTTTCAAATTCATCTAACAAAAATCTTGTCAAATGTATGTTATCACCAAGCAAAGATTTGTCGCTAGATC
>Ga0214919_10002017_pt1 | contig 32408 bp, 34 predicted proteins | sample LL1503_MetaG_FD_177994 | JGI IMG/M metagenome (GOLD analysis project Ga0214919, IMG submission 177994) | Freshwater microbial communities from Lake Lanier, Atlanta, Georgia, United States - LL-1503 | ecosystem: Environmental > Aquatic > Freshwater > Lake | place: USA: Georgia | collected... | reverse complement strand
GTCGCAACCATGGTGCCGCGCTCCTGATCGACGCTTCCACGGCCTCGCTCTACAACCTCGACGTGCTGCCCCACGCCGATCTCGCCCTCGCCAGCCTTACTAAATACACGGGCAGCGCGGGCGACCTCACCGCTGGCTTGATCGCCGTCAATCCCGCTCGTCCCGACGCCGCCGAAATTCGCCGTCGACTAGGCCCCGTCCTTGAACCGCTTTACGTGCGCGACGCCTCGCGCCTCGCGCACGAAATCGCCGCGACCGAATTAGTCCTTGAAAAAATCCACGCGAGCACACCCCGTGTCGTCGCGTTTCTCGAAAATCACCCCGCCATCAAAGACGTTTTCTGGGCGCGCCACGCCACCAGTCGCGCGAATTTCGAAAAACTCGCCCGCTCGCCCGATGCCACCGGCGGCATGATCACCTTTACGCTCCGCGCACCGGGCGCTTTGGAAAAATTTTACGACCGGCTGCGCCTGCCCAAAGGTCCAAGCTTCGGCATGACGACGACCCTTATTTGTCCGTTCATGTACCTCGCGCACTACGACCTCGTGACGACGCCCGCCGGCCTCGCCGAATTAGCCGCGAGCCAACTCGATCCCGATCTCTTAAGGCTTTGTGTCGGTTGCGAAGCGGTCGAGGACATCATCGCCGCGCTCGCCGAAGCGTTGGCATAACAAAAACAGGGCGTGCAGCTGAGTGCCGCGGTTAGAGTAGTGACGGCAACGCCAAGAATCGATGGAAAGACGTCTTACTTGATTGAAGCAAAAATTTGAACGTTGGATTGTCCCGCCATGCTCTTGACCTTAGATGCCAAACGTCGATTGACCGTCCCTGCGACGCTTGCGCCGATTAAACCCGGCGACCATTTTCGCGCTGAATTTAATGCAGAGGACGATACTTTAATCTTCCACCGCGTTGCACCGGTCGGCGACTGGATTGAAATCCTGAAGCAGTGTCCCGTACCGATGGACGATTTACCGCCACGTCGCCGACAATTATCTCGTCACCGAAAACTATGAGCTGGTTGCTCGATGCGGATGTCCTAAGCCAGCCCGCGAAACGCCTGGGCGATCCCGCTGTAGTGGTGTGGTTGGAGCGCGAGAAAGCTGAGTGCTACACAAGCGCAGTCGTTATCGCCCAACTAGCCTATTGGGTAAGAACCAAAGACGGCCGCGCACGGGAGGCGCTACAAGCCTGGTTGACCAAACTGGTCGATTCCCTCCACAGCAGAATTCACGGTTTCAACGTGTCCATCGCCCACAAACTCAGTATCGCCACCAGTAACGATAAAGATTTTCGAAGGCCAGGACTGAAGGGGTTTAACCCGTTCAAGGAACTTTAAAAGATCGTCGCGAGGTAATCGCGGTAACGCGGTGTTGCAGACAGCCTCCCCGTGAAGACGACCGATTCCTCCGTCCTGTTCTTTTGCCCAAATCAACTCTGCTTCCTTACTTCGATAGGACAGCCCTAAAAATTAAACTCCGCGCGATTCGTGAGGAAGCGCCATGACCACACCGCTCGCCTTCTGTACGCTTGCGATCAAAGCTGTCCCCAACGCCCCGCGCAACGCCGTCGTTGGCTGGCTCGGTGATGCCTTAAAAGTCAAAGTTCACGCCCCCGCACTCGAAGGCCGGGCGAATGACGAGCTCTGCGAATTTCTAGCGGGGGCTCTCGCTCTCCCCCGCCGCGCCGTGACGCTCCAACAAGGCGACAAATCTCGCCAAAAAGTCCTCCGTATTTCCGGTCTTACGCTCGCCGAAGTCCGCGCCAAATTAGGCGTGTGATCGGGTCAGGCGCGCGAAGCGCCAACCCAGGAAAATCGCCGCAAAGCCCAAACCCGCGGCCAACGCCGACCAAATTCCAACGGCGCCAAATTTTCCCTGCACGCCAAGGAAATAGCCGCCCGGAATGGCCACACCCCAATAGGCGACAAACGTGATAATTGCCGGCAATTTCACATCATGCAGGCCGCGCAGGAGTGCCGCGCTGATCACCTGTGCGCCATCGACGATTTGAAATAGCGCCGCCACGACCAGTAGCTGCGCCGCCAACGCGACCACGCTAGTATCATCCACAAACCAGCCTGCCACCGTGCGCCCGGCCGCGAGATAAATCACCATGAACACCGCCGCGATGATGACCCCTAAGCCTAGCGCACTAAATCCGATGGGGCGCAACCGTGCCGGCTCCTTCGCGCCTACTGCCGCACTGACGCGCATACCTGCAGCCATCGAAAGCCCGAGTGTTACCATGAAGGTCGTACCCGCACACGTGAAGGCGATTTGATGGGCCGCCAACGCGGAGGCGCCCAGCCAGCCCATCATAATTGCCGCCGCTGCAAACGCACCGCTTTCAAAAAATAAAATTCCCGACGTTGGTAACCCAAGCCGCAGCATTTCTTTTAACCGCGTCATCGAGAGTGGCGCCCACCACTGCTTCGGCCACGCCGTGCGCGCCGCCGGATCCCGCCGCATCCATTCGAAAATCACCCAAGCTCCAAGTGTTCGAGAAATGAGCGTCGATATGCCCGCACCCGTCAGGCCCAGCGCCGGCGCGCCGAGATTTCCGTAAATAAAAATCCAATTTAAAAAAATGTTCAGCCCGACGCCTCCGAGCATGATAAACATGGGCACCCAGGGCCGCCCCATCGCCTCCGCAAATTGCCGTAACGCCAAGTACACCAACACGGGCGTAATCGACGCGCCGATCAGCCAGAAAAACGGATTCACCACTGCTAGCACTTCTAGGGGTTGCTGAAACCAGTGCAACTGCCACCCGAGCACCACCATAGCCAGCGTCTCGAGCACGCCGAAACCAAATGCCAGCGCCAGCCCATGCCGCAGATACTCCGCGCAATCCTCCAACCGTGACGCCCCGCGCGCACGCGATACAAACATCGCAACCGGAATCATTAGTCCGATCCCGATCACATAAAAAACGCCAAACACATTTCCGCCAAACGATGACGCCGCCAAGGGCACAGTGCCCGTCTGGCCGATCATCACGCTATCGGTGATACCCATGAGCATCTGGCTGACTTGGCCGACGATAATCGGAACCGCCAAGGCGAGTGTCGGCCGAACTTCGGCGAAGTAAGATGGGAAGCGGCTCATGGAAAAGACGCGCACTGTTTCGCGCCACGGCCGTGCGCGCAATCCGCTTCTCGCAATCGATCAGCCCAACCGCCGCGGATTTTTCCGCGGCGCAGAGTCTTACTTCGCGTTTAAGAGCATGTCTTCCATCAAGGCGAGCGCGGTGGCTTCGGTGATGTCAGCCGCGCTAAATTTTTTCGCAGCCTGGGCAGCACCTGCGCCAAGGACATCGCTCGCTGAGGCTTGGCCCAGAATCGCGGCATCTTTTAAGCGAATGGCGGTCATCTGAATATCGGGCACGGCAACCGTGGTGTCGCCGGAAACTTCGGGGGCGATTAACGTGCGAGTTGAAATGAGCACTTCGATCGCGATATCGGCAGACTGGGCGAGCGCAGCGCGTTCCTTGGCGGCTTGATCACCGAGCAAACGAGCGCCGGGTTGTTCGCTGAGCATCACGCCGGCGATACGTTGATCGGAAAGCTTGGCGCCGCCAGTGCGAAACGCGCGGCCGACGAGGCGCTCGATATCACGCACGGTTTGTTGATCGGCGAGCGTGGGAGTAGGCGCGGGCGTGGAGGCCTCTTTCGCAGCGTAGGTGGAAGAGGCTTTAGTTTTGGTCGAAGTCGTTTTGCCGTCAGCGGATTTCTCGCTGTAGGATTCGGCGCGGCCAGTCAGCTTAAGCCCCGCGACGTCCACGAGCGAACGATTCACGTAGATGACAAGGCGCGGAGCGTTCGCGGTGCTGTAGGCAGAGCGAAATTTATCGACGACGGCCTGAGCGGCGGCGGGTGCGATGAGCGGGGTGGCATTGGCGCCGTAAAGTCGTTGCTCAGCGGGGGCAGTCGGTTGGGCCGCGGCAACAGGCCAGGCCTGGGTGACGGGGACCGAGGGCTGGGCGACCGGCGCGGCGGCTTGCGCGAAAGCGACGGCACTGAGCGCGGGCAAAACGAAAGGAAGGAAAAGAGATTTCATGGCGGAGACGGCGCGGTTCAGCGGGCTTGGCGGACGCGGATAGTGTATTTTTTCGCGAGGGGGTTCATCGCGGTGAAGCGGACGGCCTCGGTGGAATTTTCGGCGAGAATGAGCGTTTGGAACGGAGTCTCATCGCCGGTGGTAAAGCCTTGGTCGTCTTTGAAGACGGCGTTGATCTGCACTTCGATGCGGCGGGCTTCGCGGTTTTTTACATTAGCGACGACTTCGAGGCGTCCGTCGGCGAGCGTGCGTTCTTGGAGGCCAGTGCAGGTAACAGAGACTTGCGCGGGTTTATCAAGGAGGACGAATTTTTCGGTGTTCTCGACGGTGTAGCGGGTGGTGTCCTGCGGCGTGAAGGGGCCGGGCGTGGCGCAGCCAGCAAGTAACACGAGGCCGGCGGTAGCGGCTAAGAGAAGAGAGGTTTTGATGTTCATAACAGTAGTAAGCGGAGGTGGTGGTGTAATTGTATGACTCGTGATCAGCGCTTAAGTTCGCTCAAAAATATCACGGTATCGCGGTCGATCGGATCAACATGGAGGGTCAGGGTTTGCGTGAGTCCGCGCAGAGTCTGGCCAGTAGCGTCTTGGAATTCGAGGGTGGCCGGATAATCACCCGGGGCAAGGCGGAGTGCAGCAAAGCTGAGGCGTTGCGGGAGGTTGTCCCACATGCGGATATCAGCGCGTGGGGTGGTCGCAGCGGAGGCGATTTTACCGATGAGGCCGATCGCGCCGAGAGCGACGGCGGCCCGGTCACCGTCACGGCTGCGATTATTGGAGGCGATGACCGCGCCGATAAGCGCGACGTCCCCGACGGTATTGGTGGTGCGCTTAAAAACGGCTTTGTCGCCGAGAATGTAGTCCATGACGCGACCGCCGCGCGTAGTGGCCTGGAAGTTGAGATCGTCGTAGGCCGGGAGGCTTACCGACTGACCGTTAACGTTGAGGGTGGCGCTGTGAGCGGCGGAATTTTTAACAAAAAACTTGAGCTGTTCACTGTATTCGCCGCCGCCGTATTTACGCGGACCGGTGCCGTATTCGGCGAAAATGAGAACGTTGGCGGCGGGATCGTAGGCGGGCAGTTTTAGATTTTTGGCATTGGCTTGAGCGCGAGCAAAGGCGTCGGAGCCATCGGCGGCGAGTTTGGCCGAAACTAGGCCATCGAGATAATCGAGCATGACGTAATCACTCTTGTACTCGGTAGTTTCGGCGTCGCTGTCGATGAGTTGGCCGGAGCGATAACAGGCACGAGCGTTGTCAGGCTGGCCGTCGCGCCAGTAGAGGAGGCCGCGGTAATAGTAGGCCATGACGCGTTCGTAGGGCTCGCCGATAAACGTTTTGGTGCTTTCGGCAGAAAACAGGCTACGGGCTTTTTTCGCGTCCGCGTCGTTGGCCAAAATACCGCCGATCAACGGCAGCGCGGTGTCTAGGTGCAGCTTAGCTTCATCAGGCTGGCCGGCACGCAGGGCGCTGGCGGCGATGCGGTAATCCCAGAGGGCGCGATCTTGGATGGGTGCGGCAGCGCGGTGGGTGTTGCCATCGATGATCGGGTCGCCCGTAAGTCGAAGCTGGGGACGCTCAGGCACCGTGGCGCAACCCGTAAGACCAAGGAGGGCCAAAGCTATGGTGGCGGCCAGGACGCGAGAAAAAGAATTAAGGCGATTTACCATCGAAGGGAAAGCAGATGAAAACGGCGGGCGCGGCGCAAGGCCGACACCCGCCGTTTTAGATTTTCGGGAAATTCGGTACGCGTGCGGCTTTAGCGATAAGCGGCGTCTTCGAGGCCCTGTTTTTTGATCTCGGAGGAGCTTTCCCAGATGATCTCGCTGGTGCGGGCGTCGGTGAGACGGAAGCTGTATAGAATGTAATCGCTGGTGCCCTTCGAGGTCTTGGTGGTCAGGCCTTGAAGTTTGCCGGTGAGGAAATAATCGGCGCCGCGGAATTCGACGACTGAGGGATCGGCGCTGGCGGTGACTTGGCCATTGCGCTTGAGGTCGCGCTCGCGCTCCAGGGTCTTCATCATCTCGCGGTCCAAGAAACGCACGCGGCCCAAGGCTTTTTCATTTAACTGGGTGCGGATGCGGGTGAGGAAGATGTCTTTACTGATGGGGAAACGCGTCTCGTTGACAACGGGTTCAAGTACGATGCGCGGGGTCTGTTTGGCGTTGGCAATTTCGGGGATAGCAAGAACGCCACGGGCCATTTTATCGGTTACGGTGACGAGGTCTTGAGACTCGACGCCTGTGCCGGAGACGAAGCCGCGCTCGTCGGCTTTCATTTCGGTGACCGGGACGCCCGAGGGACTTTCCACGCCGGTCGCGCAACCGGCAAGAAACAGAGCGGGCACAGCCACGCTAGTGAGGGCAAGGAGACGAAGGGAGGTATTCATGGTACGGTGTTAAAAAATGAGAAAGTGAAAGAGGGAGGATGTGAAACGGCGGAACTCTATCAGTTCCGGCCAAACATGCGATTAGCATCGCCCATCGATGACGCAGGGGTCGCTGGAGCCGTGATTACGCGGGGTTGGGCCACGGCGGCCGGAACGGGTGGAGGGGGACTGGTAATAGGCGCGGAGGGGACGGAGGTAGTCGCTTCGCGGCGACGAGCGTTATTGTCCGCGATGGCACCGATTAAAAGCCCCGCGCCGGCGCCGTAAGCTGCCCCGCGCCAAGCACTATGGCCCAGCGAACCGCTGTTATTGCCTAAAATGGCTCCGGCGATGGCGCCGAGCGCAAGGCCATTACCGAGGTAATTGGGCCGAGTATCAGCGGTGTCGTAATAGCCTCCATCGTAAACGTAAACCGGCTCTGGGCGATATAGATAAGGCCGGTAATAATAACCGTAAGAAGCGGGATAATAACCGTAGGAGAGGGAATAAGCCGGACCGTAATAACCCAAGCTGTAGCTGATAGAACGATGACTACGGCCGTAATTTTCATACGAACGTCCATGATCACCTGTGCGGCTATTAACGCCACCCCGAGATGGCTCCGCCTGGGCTGGCGAAGACAGCAGAGCGAGGGTAAGACCAAGCGCAAAGATGGTTTTCATAACGTTAAAGAATGGGTGCTAGTGCTCTAGACACGACCGTCAAGGCAAGGTTTCAGCAGATTGCAACCGACGCAAATTCCGGGCTGTTTCATATCCAAACACACTCAACCGGAAATCTCGTGCGCGCCCAGCTCGCTGAGCGCGTTAAAATACCCCCACGATCACCGCCAGCGCCACCAACGAGGTGAGTGTACTCAACACGATCGCGCCCGCCGCTAGTCGCTCATCGCCCTTCATTTCAGTGGCCATCGTGTAGGAGATCACCGCCGAGGGGGTCGCCAGAAAGATCAGCACCGTCTTCAACTCCACGGCGCCCAGCCCCAGCGCGCGCCCCGCCACCCAGCCCAGCGCCGGCGCGGCCACGGTCTTTAATAGCGCCACGATCAACGGGGTGCGCCACCCCGCCCCAAGCCGCACCGTCACTAGCGAGCCGCCCACGCCGAGCAAACCTAAGGGCAACGCCATTTCGCCCAGCGCTCCAAAGGTTTTGTTGACCACGGTCGGTAACTCCCAGCCCGCCAAGGCACACCCGATGCCCGCCAGCGAAGCCAAGAGTGGCGGGGTCGTCGCCAACTGCCGCAAAAACGGCCCCATCATCCCCCACCCAATCCGATGTTGGCTCAACAACAACACCACCACGCCCCCGACATTAAAAAAAATCATCATTGGCGCCACGGTCAGCACCGCCGCTGCCCGCAGCGAAATTCCGCCCGCCAGCGTCACATCCGGCAGCGCATAAATAATCGGCAACCCTACAAAGGCCAGATTCCCACGGAAGGCCCCTTGCACAAACGTGCCCACTACCGCACCTGGCACGCGCATCAACCAAGCCACCACGTAACCCAGCGCCAAGACAGCTAAGGTCGCCGCCGTCATCACTCCGAGCATCGAAGTCGCCCCGCTCACGCCGTGGATGGACCCCGCCAATTGCGTGAACAACAACGCCGGCAACCCCAACCAATACGTAACGCGGTTCGCCTCCTTCAAAAATCCCACCGACCAAAATTTCGACGCCTGCAAACCCGCTCCGATGGCGATTAGTAAAAAAACCGGCGCGAGCGTATTGAGAATAAGCACCCCCCCATCAAAATGGACAACCCCCGATCCACACAAGCCACCGCTTTTTACTGCGCTTAGGGCTAATCTCGCTGATTTTTAATTGCATCGCCCGCACGCACTCGCTCCGCTCTCGCCACCCTAAAACACAGCACCGAGCTGTGTTTATCCCACCGCACGATGAGGCTCCCCTCCTTACCGTTGCTTAACTGCCAGCTCATGCATTTACCCCATGAAAACTGCCTGCCCGACCCGAAATTATTCATCTGCCGCCACCCGTTTTTGCGCGGGTTTGAGCCTTTTGCTCTGCGCCTTATTAGTCCAATTCAGCGTCGCCACTGCCGCTGAAACCGCTGCAAGCGGGGCGATTACCGGTGCGGTCAGTAACGCCGCCACGCGCAACCAGCTGACCGGCGCCCTGGTCGCCATCCCCGCGCTCAATCTGTCCGCTCTCTCCGACAACGCCGGCCGCTACACGCTCACCGGCATCCCCGAGGGCACCCACGAACTGGTTATCACCTACATTGGCCTCGATGCCACGCGCCGCCGCTTAGTCGTGAGCGCCGGGCAAACGATCACGAGCGATTTCGAGCTCACCGCCGGTATCTACAAACTTGAGTCGTTCAAGGTCACCGGGGAGCGCGAAGGCAACGCCGCCATGATCACCGAAAAGCGCAACGCCACCAACGTGAAGGATGTGATCGCCATGGACTCCTTCGGCTACCTGCCCAACATGAGCGCCGGCGAAGTCGTCCAGCGTCTCCCTGGCGTCGCCGGTAGTCCAACCGATGAAGGCCTCGCCTACCGCTTCAACATCCGCGGCATGGATCCGGCGCTCAACAACGTCACCGTCGACGGTGGCTCCCTCACCACGCTCGGCACCAATCGCAGCTTCGAGCTGCAGTCCATCACCGGCGCCATGTTCGAAGGCCTCGAACTCATCAAAGGGCAGACGCCCGACAAAGGCGCCGATTCGCTAGGCGGCACCATCAACTTCAAGACGCGCTCTACCTTCAGCATGAAAGAAGACCGGCGCACCACCTACAACGTGAGCATGCGCTGGGCCCCGCCGTTTTTCGAGCAAACCCCTATTCGCTCCGATCACCGTTCCCACCCCATCTTCAACCTCACGCACCAACAAGTTTTCAGCATCCTCGGTGGCCACCGCAATCTCGGCACTTCCGTCAATTTGTTTTACTCCGAAAACGCCGTCGGTGGCTTCGAGGCCGTCTTCGACCGCACCTTCATCAACGAGGGTCCCGCGCCCGTCTTCAATTACCAGACTTGGGACAACACCAACAACCGTAAGCAGCAGAGCGTAAATTTTAAGACCGACTTTAAATACTCCGAGAACACGAAGTTCACCCTCAACGTCACCGAGAACGACAACTTCGAGCGGCTCCGCCGCCGCATCCGCGTCACCGCCGCCGCCTCGGGTAATAGCAACGTCCAGGTGCCCAGCGCCACGACCGGCATCGTCCCCGGCGCCTTCACTAACCAGATCACCGTCATCAAAGCCATCCCCAGCACCTCAGCTGCGGCCACCAACACCAACAACATCGATGTCCAGATGGACGGGCCCCTTAATTACTACGTGCGCATGGGCCGCCTCGACCTCAGCGCCGAACACAACTACGGCAAACTCTTCATCGAGTATACCGGCGGCATCGCCCGCACCACGCTCAACTCCGGCCAAGGCCGCGGTGGGCAGCTCAACATGCGTCTCTTCGACCCCAGCGCCCAAGTCCCAGGACGGGCCATCTACTTTGGCGGCGCCGGCTGGATCCTAGACCAAACCCAAAACGAACTTCACCCGCGCTTCATCCAAAACGGCGGCCCCGATTTCACCAACCCCAACAACTACCTGCCGCGCGCCACCGACGGCCTCACCCAAGCCCGCAACGAACAAGACCAATTGCAGAAACAATTCCGCTTTGACGCGCGCTACACGCTGCCCATCGCCGCCCCCACCTCAGTGAAGGCCGGCTTCCACTGGCGCTCGCTGCAGATGGATCAATGGGGTAAAGATCGTCACCGCTGGAGCTACAAAGCCGCCACTGCCTACGATCCCAGCCAACGTATCGCGCCCGATGCGAGCTACGTCAGCTACGACATGATCAGAACAGGTCGCAAAATTCCGTTCTGGCAGGCCGAAGGCCTCACCAAAGACGGCCGGCCCGCTGACCCCTCGCTCTGGGTTGAAGACATGTATTTTAACGAAAGCCAAAAATACATCGGGACCAACGGGGTGACTGAATCCATTGGCGCCTACTACGCGATGATTCAGGGCCGCCTCGCCAGTCGGGGCTGGCTCGCCCGCACCGGCTACCTCGCCGGTATCCGCCTAGAGGACGTCAAAACCCGCAGCTTTGGCTGGGTGCGCGCCCGCGTCGCCACTACCGCGGCCCAACAACTTGCCGATCCCATCGGCTCCGCCACCAAAGACTACGCCAACACTGACCGTCTTCTCTACGGCAAATTCGACCAGAAATTCCCCAGTATCCACGCCTATCACGACATCACCAAGGACCTCAAATTTCGCACCAGCTATTCGACCAGTTATGGTCGCGCGCCCCTCGCCAATCTCCTGCCTGGTGAAACCATCGACGAGACCAACCAACGCCTCACCATCAATAACCCTGCCCTCAAACCCCAGCAGGCCAAAAACTGGGACCTCACGCTCGAATACTACTTCGAACCGGTGGGCAGCTTGACGGTGGGCTGGTTCCACAAAGACATCCGCGACTTTATTGTCTCCAACCAAGACGCCCGCATCATTCCCGCCGGCCCCAACAATGGCTACGACGGCGAATACGCTGGGTTCACCGAACGCACCTCCTTCAACGGCGGCACGGTCACGGTCAACGGCTGGGAATTCGCCTATCAACAGCAGTTCACATTTCTGCCCGGCTTACTGAAAGGTTTGTCCACCTCGCTCAACTACAGCTGGACCGACCAACACGGCCTGCGCGAAGGCACCCGCTACCTCACGCGCCGCGAAATTGCCGGCTTCATCCCCCATGCCGCCAACGCCTCGCTTAATTGGCGCTACGGCAAAACGAGCCTACGCGCGCTGTACAACTTCACGGGCGAAAACATCACCACGTTTAACCCCACCTACCCCGCGCTCAACCAATACCGCTATTCGATGAAGACGTTAAACCTTGGCGCCAGTTATCAGTACCAGCCCAACCTCGGCTTCACAATCGACGCCTCCAACGTCCTCAACGAACCCCAACGCTGGTACATCGGTTCCAAAGACCGCATGCGCCGCACCACGATCAACTTTGTCACCGTGACGATCGGCGTAAACGGTCGCTTCTAAAAACTAGGTCACCACGCCACCTGAACGGCGCGTGACGACTCGTTTCATCCCGCCCCGCCTCGCGCTCACCGCGCGGGGCGTTTTTTTTCGAGATAGGCCGCCAGTTCTTTGAGTTGATCGGTGTTGATCAGATCGACGCCGCACGCGTCTAAAATTTCCCAGGCCGCGGGCGTATCGGGTGCAGCCCACAGGCGCAGCCGCCGCCCTTGCGCGTGGGCCTGCTGCACGCAGGTTTTAATTTTTTCTCGATCGGCTTCAGGTAACGCTCCGTCGCCGCGCCAACTCGAAAGCTTCGCCCACGTATCGCTCACGAGCGGAATCAAACTGGGCGCGCTGAGGGGCGCTTCCAAATCTCCCAAGCGGCCATCCATCGCCGCGTAGCGCACCGCCGCTTGCTCCATCGCCGCCCGCGCCCGGTTGCCAGAAATAATCACCGTGATCGCGCCCGGTTTTACCCCGCCGTTTTCATAGCACGTCACGATCTGCGCGTATCCCGCCAACACCCGATGCAACGCCGCGTACGTCGTGCCCGCCTCTGTCTTCACGTCGATCAATAACGTCACGCCCACGCCATCACCATAGACACTCCCGGCGTTCGATTTGATGCGCGCGCGCAGGGGTTCGAGGTAAAGAGCCTCAAGGGTTTTCTCCGGCGTTAGTGCCTTGCGCTCGTGCGCCACGAGCAGTTTTCCATCCACCAAAAATACATCGGCTTCGATGCTCCCAAAGTGGGCGTCGAGTGCATCAAACAACGGCCGGGTATGGGCGTAGTCGTTGTGCGCATGCGCGCGTGTCAGTGTTCGCGTCTCCGCGCCCACCTTTGCCGCAAAGGCCATCAACCCACCTGCACACAGCAGAAATCGTAAACAGAGTTTCATGAAAAAATTTCGTGTTGAGAAAATCTAAGCTAACTACGCTGCACAGGCATATCCAGAGCCCAATCCCAACTCACAAAAAAAATGTCTCGGGGCTTCGTCCTCGCGCTCGACTCCCGCGCGCTTGGTCCTTCACGCTTCCCATCACTTCCTTCCACCATGTCCCTCCCGACCCAGTTCACCAGCGTCACCGTTCACACCAAGGCCAATGTCTATTTCGACGGCAATGTCGTTAGCCACACGGTCCTCTTCGCTGACGGTGCGAAGAAAACCCTCGGCCTCATCCGCCCCGGTTCCTACCACTTTGGCACCGATGCGGCCGAGCGCATGGAAATCGTCGCCGGCACCTGCACCGTCACGCTCGACGGCCAGAGCGCTACCAAGACCTACGCCGCCGGCACGTATTTTGACGTTCCGGGCAAAAGCGGTTTCACGATCGCCGTCCCGGCCGGCCTTTGCGAATACATCTGCTCGTTTCTGCCGTAATCGATTTCGGGTGAGGTCGCGTGAGCGGCTCCTGTGCGCAGGTGGCCTCACCTAGGTTTTATCTCGTCCGCGCCGGAGCTTGTCGCGGCGCGCCGACTTCGGCAGCATCGTAGCATGAAACGCCTGCTCGCCGCCCTATTCGTTTCCTCACTCGCACTCGCCGCTGCTCGGGCCGCCGCGCCGCAACTGCCCGACGGACTCTACGCCAAGTTCATCACGCCGCGCGGTACACTCACCGCGGAGCTTTTTTTCACGCGCGCGCCGCTCATGTGCACTAACTTTGTGGGCCTTGCCGAAGGCACGCTCGCCCCGCGCAACGGCCAACCTTTTTACACCGGGCTCACCTGGTACCGCGTGGTTCCGGGCTTCGTACTGCAAAGCGGTAACCCCGGCCTCAAAGATACCGACGACGAAGCGCACCCCATTCCGCACCACTTCCCTGACGAATTCACCCCCGGCCTTCGCCACGACTCCGCTGGCATTCTTTCCATGGCCAACGCCGGCCCCGACACCAACTCCTGTGAATTCTTTCTCACCCTCGCGCCCACCCCGCGCCTGGATTTTTTACACAGCGTTTTCGGTCGCATCATCCGCGGCCTCGAATTGCTTCCGCTCATCCGCGCGGACGACGCGCTGAGGATTAAAATTCTGCGCGTCGGCTCCGCTGCCCGCGCCTTTCGCGCCGATCCCACGACCTTCGCCCTTCTTGCCGGCAAAGCCCAAAAATACACCGCCGCTCGCGCCCCCGGCCCTGCCGCTTTCTTCGACGACCCACAAAATCTTCTCCCTGCTGAGCCCCCGCGCGCGAAAAATTTTAACTACAAACTCGCCAACGTCGAACGCGCCACTGGCCTCAAAATTCGCGCCCGCCTCTTCGCCCAATCCCCGCCCGCCGCCGAGGACGCCGCCCCCGGCCAATTCATGCGCACCCTCGCCCGCCAGCTGGGCACTGAGCACGCCGGTGCGACTGTCGCCTACTTCGCTGACGAAAAAGATTGGCGCGTCTGGATCGGCGAGGCCTCGACCGCAGCCTTTCTCGGCCGGCCCGCTACCGCCGAGGATCTCGGGGACGACGGCGCCTTCCATGCCGCAAAAGATGCTTTTCTCACCGCCGCCCAAGCCGCAGGAGACCAGGCTTACGCCGAACAAAAAAAATCCGCGCCACCCGCGACGCCGCCCCCACCCACCCAACAGCTCAAACTCCAAACCGACGCCTTACTCGACGCCATCATCACTAAACTCGAAACCAAACCCTGAATATGGCACTCCCCAATTTTCAATCCCTCATGCTTTCGCTGCTACGATTCTAAGCCGACGGATAAATCCGCGAGGATTTCCGGCGAGTCCCTATTTTTTGGAGAGTGCGGAAATTTGCGAATTAGGGGAAGGCGTTTAAATAATTGAGGTCGATGCGGATTGGACTGGGGGCGAGTATTATTAGCTCCACTTCGGCAATATGGAAATGTGAACGCCCGGGTGAGGCGAGGAGGTCGGAGCTGGAGCAGTAAGGGCGTCACCCTCGCCGCCCGTTACGAGGTAAAATGCGTGGACTCCGGCTGTTTCGTGAACGAATAAAAGCTAGGCCAAAACACGTTTGTCATTAGCGCCCTTAACCACCAAATTTACCGCAGATGCCCTCCGTCGCCGCTATCAAAGCTGCAGTTCACAAGCTCCCGATCGCCGATCGCGCTGACTTGCTTGTAGACCTCGCGCAAGATGGAGCGGTGCGCAAAGAACAACTCAACCGGCTGCGCGCCGCGGTTGCCGAGGGCATACGCGATCATGCTGAGGGTCGTTTTTCTGAAATTAAATCTGCTGCGGCCCATCGGACTTTTTTTGAAAACATCAAACGGCGCACGCGTTCCCGCTTGAAATCAAGCGCCTAAATCATGCCCCGGCTGCGCTACTCGCACCGCAGTCGCACGGACCTAGAAAATATCTGGGGATTCATCGCCGTCGATAGCCCTCGCCAAGCCTCCGAGGTGCTTGGCCGCTTTCACGCCAAAATTGAGCACCTGCGACGCCATCCTCTGACCGGTCATCGCCATCGTGAACTCCAAGCTCACCTCCGCTGCCTTAACAGCAACGGTTATCTTATTTTCTACCGCTACACCGCTGGAATCGTGTGCATCGATCGCATCGTGCATCATTCCATGGATCTGCCTTCTCTAGTCTTAGAAGATTTATGAAACTACTTCCCCTCCACGCCCTTTCGTTCCTCATCGCGCTCGCTGTACCACTCCGAGCCGCCGATGGCACAACACCCGCCGTCGTCGCCCAAAAACTCGCCGCCGATTATCCCTCGCTCCTCGCCCTGTACTCGGACCTCCACGCTCACCCTGAGCTCTCGCTCATGGAGGAAAAAACCGCCGCCAAACTCGCCGCTGAACTACGCGCTCTCGGTTTCGAAGTTACTGAAAAATTTGGTGGTCACGGCATCGTCGGAGTCCTCAAAAACGGCCCCGGCCCCACGCTGCTTGTTCGCACGGATCTCGACGGTCTCCCTGTCTTCGAAGAAACCGGCGTCCCGTACGCCAGCACCACTCGTGTCACCGATCTCACCGGCAAAGACGTGCCCGTCATGCAGGCCTGCGGGCATGATTTGCACATGACGATCTTTACCGGTACCGCTCGCCAACTCGCCGCCCACCGCGACCGTTGGTCGGGCACGGTCCTCTTCGTCGGCCAACCTGCCGAGGAACGCGGTATTGGAGCGCGCGCCATGCTTAAAGAAGGCCTCTACCAGAAATTTCCCAAACCGGACTTTGCTTTGGCTGTCCACGACAGTGCGACGCTGCCCGCCGGCACCATCGGTATCCTCGAGGGTTTTAACTGGGCTAACGTCGACACCGCCGAGATCACCGTACGCGGCGCCGGTGGCCATGGCGCTTACCCGCACGCCACCAAAGACCCGATCGTCCTAGCCGCCCGTATCGTTACGACACTCCAGACCATCGTCAGCCGTGAGACGCGCCCGCTTGATCCGGCCGTCGTCACCGTCGGCTCCATCCACGGTGGCACCAAATCCAACATCATCCCCGACGAGGTGAAGCTCTCCCTCACGCTCCGCTCTTATTCGGAAACCGTCCGCCGTCACACGATCGAAGCGGTGAAACGGATCTGCCGAGGCGAAGCCATCGCCGCCGGCCTCGCCGAAGAGCGCATGCCCATCGTCGAGATTCTCGAAGGCGAATTCACTCCCGCCTCCTACAACGACCCTGCCCTCACGCGCCGCGTGCGCAGCGCCCTCACGCCCTGGCTCGGCGCCGAACGCGTCGTCGGCATCGATCCGGAAATGGGCGGCGAAGATTTTGGCCAATTCGGCCGCACCGCGGAAAAAGTGCCGATCTGCATGTTCCGCGTCGGCGCGGTCGATCCCCTGAAATTCGCCGAGAGCCAACGCACGGGCGCACCGTTGCCTTCGCTGCATTCGAGTAAGTTCGCACCGTTACCCGAACCTGCGATCAAGACCGGGGTCACGGCACTCACCGCCGCTGCGCTTGATCTGTTAGCCAAAAAATAATTCCGCTTCCGAAGCCCCGCGCGTCGGCGAGTTTGCCATTTTAAGATTTCTAGGGCGTTGTTCACTCACACCCACTTTTCATGCCCGCCAAATCCTCTCCGCTCCGCAGTTTCTTTTTTCTCGGCCTGCTTGGCGTGGTGCTCATCACGATCGCCTTCGTCGTACGCTCCGGCCTGCTCGCGCGTAAAAACCCCGGCCGCCCGATCAACGCCAACATGCGCGCCGCCCTTGCCGCGAGCATCCCGCAATTTAGCACGGAGGACGCGATGCTCCTTGCGCAGACGTACGGCACCGCAAAAAAACTCCCTTCTGGCCTGCGCTACATCGAGCGCGCGCCGGGCACCGGCAACGCCGGGCCTCGTCTGGGCGGTGAAGTCATCGTCCACTACGACGGGCGCCTTCTCGACGGCACGCCCTTCGATAGTTCTTACAAACGCGGCGTGCCTTTCAGTTTCCGTCTCGGCCTTGGTACGGTCATCGCCGGCTGGGACGAAGCCTTTCTTACCATGCGCAAAGGCGAGAAGCGCACGCTCATCATTCCCTACTGGCTTGGTTACGGCGAAAAAGGGAAACTGCCCAAGATTCCGCCCAAGGCTACGCTCATCTTCGAGGTTGAGCTCCTCGATTTCCGCTAAGCGTTAAATGTGATAAAACACCGAGCCTAGCGGACCCTTGCGCTCACAAACCAACGAGTGAGCCGTTGCGCTTGAGCCAGAGTTCCGCCTCGCGCCACGGCGGGCAGACTTCCTCGACGCGCGCCCAAAAACGCTCGGAGTGATTCATCTCCCGCAGGTGCATGAGTTCGTGGTAAACGATATAATCGCGCACGCTGTCTGGCGTCTGCACCAGCCGCCAGTTAAGCGAGATCGTTCCGGTCGCTGAGCACGAACCCCAGCGTGAACGCTGGTTGCGCACCGTAACTTGCTTCACTTCCACGCCGACTATCGCCGCGAGTTCCCAAGCTCGAGCCGGTAGTTCGATCTTCGCTCGGCGCGCAAACTGGGCCTCAAGCGTGGGCCGCAAATCCCCTTCGAGCTGCGGCACGCGAAACACATCGGCCGCGAGGCACACCTGCGGTTTTTCGCCCGTCGCGGCGACGCGCAATTGCGCCAACTCGCCGCGCCAAAGCACACGCGCACCCAGAGGCCAGACTTCCGCGGCCCGAGGGCGATGACGTTGCCGCGCGCGCGCGCGCTCAAGCCATTCACCTTGCTGCGCGACAAAGCGCTCCGCTTCACGCTGCGAACCGCGCGCCGGGATCGTCGCTACCGCGACGCCGTCTCTGCGCAGCGTGAGCCGGTAGTTGCGCGCCTTCAGGCTGCGTTCAAAAACAATCTCCGGCTGTTCCGGCGACGTCTCTGGGAGTGGCACAAATTCACCGGCCGCCGCCAAGCCCGACGTAACCCCCACTGCCGCCGGAGGCGCGCGATGGACTCCCGCCGTCGGCGCGAAAAGCCCGAAAAGATCCTGTTGTTGCCCGTGGGTGCTCACGTGATGAGTTTGAGCAAAACCATTCACCCGTTTGGCGCCAGCGTCTTTGTGGCAAAAAATTTGGCGCTCATAACAGCTCCAGCTCCCATTTAACTGGTTGGCCTTTTTTTACGGTGAGCCACGCGAAGCTCGCTGGCGCCCCGCGATTGGGCCGCGTGATGCAGCCGGGGTTTAGCCAACGCACGCCGTGCGCCACCTCATCGCGCGGCACGTGCGTGTGCCCATGCAACACCACATCCACGCCTTCCGGCGGTTGTTTGGGCGAGATATGGGTCAGGAAAAAACGCACGCCTTCGCGCATGAGCGTCAACTCCATCGGCCAAAGCGCTTCCCACTCGTTATTACCCAGCACGATGTGTAAGGGTTTCCCGAGCAGCTTAAATTCCACGAGCGTCTCCGGCTCGCACACGTCGCCAAGATGCCAAATCTCGTCCGCGTCTTTCAAACGCGCCGGCAAATCTTCGGGGTATTTGTCGTGGGTGTCTGAGATGACCGCGATGCGCATAAGGAAATTCAGGGTTTAATCACCTTCAAGCGACAGGCTTCGGCCAGTTCGCCCTGGCGCACATCCCCCGTCACAAATTCGCGGCACTTCAGTTCGAGAGCGCTCGCCACATGGATCACATCCAGCGAACGCACGCCCAATTGCTCCGAGTAAGCAGCCACCAAACCCTCTGCCCGTCGACAAAGTGTCCCCATGGATAACTCCACGGGCTCAAAAACCCCCGACTCAACCTCTGCCTCAAAATCTGCTAACGCTTGCGTGGCGGATAGGCTGCTGAGTTCCCGGCGAAACGCTTTAAGTCGCAGCGCCGCATTGAGCTCGACGCGATGAAACGGCGACAACGGCACGGGCGGGGCGATGCGCGATCGCAACGCCACCGCGGCCGCTGAACCTGTCTCCAAGACGTACCACTGCACCAGCACGCTGGTGTCGAAATACACTTTCATAACTCGCGGCCCCGCATCTCCCGCACGATTTCACTCGCGGGTTTTCCTTTGGCGGCTGCATCCCGGAAGCGATCGTTAAGCCGACTCATCGCATCAGGCCAGACCGGTTTCTTAGCTTTTTGAGCAGGCGCCGCCGGCAAAAGGCGCGCGACCGGCACCCCCCGCCGCGTGATCGTAATCTCCTCTCCACGGGCCACCCGCTCGAGCACCGCCGTCAAACCATGCTGCATTTGCCGAATTGTCGCTGTCCTCATGTTTAACATCGATGTTTAACGTGTTTGATCGCGTCAAGCGCCTCGCTATTTGACAGCCCCGTCTCCGCGCCGACGCTTCGAGCCGTGCTCCGCGCGCTCGCCATCGATTTTAATTCTTACTTCGCCTCTGTCGAACAACAGGAGCGAGCGGAACTGCGTGGCCAACCCATTGCCGTCGTCCCGTTGCTCGCCGAATCCACCGGTGTGATCGCCCTCAGCCTGGAAGCCAAAAAACTCGGGCTCAAACGCAACGCCCGCCTCGCCGAAGCCCGACGCCTTTGCCCTGGCCTGATCGCCGTCGAATCCCGCCCGGAGGTTTACATCGACTACCACCACCGCTTACGCGAGGTCGTGGAGACGCTTGTGCCGGTGAAAAAAGTCCAGTCCATTGACGAACTCGAATGCGAACTCACCGGTGACTTCGCCGTCCCCGCCCGTGCCCTTCGGCTCGCCGATGAGATCCGCGCGCGCATCGTGCGCGAGGTCGGCCCGTGGCTGCGTTGCTCGATCGGCATTGGGCCCAACTGGTTTCTCGCCAAACTTGCCTCTGATTTGGAGAAACCCGATGGCTTGGTCCTCTTCGAGGAAGCCGATATCCCCAGCAAACTCATTGCCCGCGACGTCCAACTTAGCGACTTCACCGGTATCGGTGAAAGTATGGAGCAACGCCTCCGGGCCGCCGGCATTGGCGACGTCGCCGCGCTTTATGCGGCCAGCAGCGCCCAACTCCGCGCCATCTGGGGCAGCGTCGAAGGCGCCCGTTTCCACGACTGGCTCCACGGCGGCCTCCAAGAGCGCGAAGCCCCAAAGACCAGCACCCTCGGCCACAGCCAAGTCCTCCCGCCCGAGCAGCGCCAACCCGCCGCGGCCCTCGCCGTCCTGCACCGCCTCCTGCAAAAAGCCGCCATGCGCCTCCGCCACGAGCACCTCTATGCCGGCGGCCTGCGCGTGTCCGTGCGCCACCGCGACGACACCGATTGGTCCGCGGATCTCCGTTTCAACGAAACGCAAGACACGCTGCGCTTCACTCAGGCGTTGAACACTTTATGGGCCCGCCGCCCTCGCGCGCTCGCCAACCTAGCCCCACTACGGGTCAGTATTTTGCTCGATCACCTGCTCCCGTCCACGCAGCACACCGGCGATCTATTCGAAGCCGAAAAAGAAAAAACCCGCGACAAGCTCAACCTCGCAGTCGATACGCTGAACCAAACGTTTGGGAAAAACTCGGTGTATTTCGGGGGAGCGCACGGCGCCACCGGCTACACCCCGATGCGCATCGCCTTCACCCGCATCCCCAACCCCCAACTCGAAAACATCGATGCCTCCCGCCAACGACGCCTGAAACCCACCCCGCCGACTGTCCCACCGCCAGATTCACCCGAGAGCGACGCCTAAGTGCGATAAGCCCTCATTTAGCTATTTCGGATTACCTTATTTGCCTTAAGTCATATTGATGGCATTAAAAAATCATGATTATGAACAAAATGCACTTCTAGGAGAGGGCGTCCCTGCATCCGAGGCTATCGGCTGCGAGTGAAAGATATTTTGGAGCTGCTCGCACACGGAGCGAGTTGGGAAGAAATTTTGACCGACTACCCGTTTCTTGTGGCCGATGACCTTCGCGCATGTCTGGAATTTGCGGCCGCGCAAAATGATCATGTATTGCTGTGCGCCTCGTGAGATGATTCTTGGTTGATAACCAACTGCCAGCCGCCCTCACGCGTTGGCTACGAGATAAAGGCCAAGAGGCCGAACACGTCCTTGATCTCAACCTGGGGCAGTCACCCGATACGCTGATCTGGCAACGGGCGGCCGAACTTGGCGCTGTGATTGTCACGAAGGACGAAGATTTTGCGCAATTGACGATTCTTCAACCCGACACCGCCGTCTTGCTGGCAAGTTTCGAGCGCCTATGGCTAGAAATAATCCAACAGTTAGAGACGGGGGCGCGACTAATCGAGGTTTATTGATCTTGCTTACTCTACCCGATTACTAGGTCCCGAAGGAAAACCGAGGTCGGCAAAACCCAACCCTTGACACCGTTCGAGCCGTCGGACACTTCAGTCACCCCTTAATCGCTCAAAAGTCATGAAACCCACCTTCCGCCCCCATCGTTTAAAGCGCGCCCGCAAGATTGGCTATCGCGCTCGCATGGCCACTAAAGGTGGCCGTAAAGTCATTCGCGCCCGCCGCCTCAAAGGTCGTAAGCGCCTGACCGTCGTTTGATTCCGTGCGGTTTCGGCCGCGTTTCAACTCGCCGCGGCCCCATGCGTTTTCGCCCTGAGCAGCACCTTCGCCGCCAGGATGAAATTCGTGCTGTTCGCACCGAAGGTCGCCGTGTCGATGCCCGTGCCTTCACTGTCTGGTGGCGCCCCCGGCCTACAGCTGATGTTACTACAGCAATAGGAACGCCGCGCGCCTGCGTGATCGCTTCCACGGCCGCTGTCGGGAACGCCATTCACCGCAATCGCGCCAAGCGCCGTCTCCGCGAACTCTTTCGCGCTCATCAAAATCAACTTCCGCGCGATTGCGACCTGCTCTTGATTGCCCGAGCCGCCGTATTTCACCGGCCTTACGCAGAGTTAGAGAAAAATTTCCTTCAAGCCTGCGGCCAGATCTCCAACGCATCGCCCACGCCGCCGCCCCCGCCTTCTACCCATGCCTGAGCGCAGTTCCAGTTTGATTGCACGTCTCGTCGGCCTACCCGCCGCGGGGTTAGTTGTGCTCGTACGGCTGTATCAACGCATCCTTTCGCCCGCGCTCCCCGTTTTCCTAGGTCCTGGCTGTGGCTGCCGTTTCACCCCGACGTGCTCGCACTACGCGATCGGCGCCTTGCGCGATCATGGTGCGATCGTCGGGCTCTGGCTCGCCGCTGCGCGCCTTTTAAAGTGCACGCCGCTTCACCCCGGCGGTGAAGACCCCGTGCCAGCGCCTGCGGCCCGCCGCCGCCCGCACTGCGCGACGGTGTCCCAAATTACCTCATCTCTTTGCGACCCCCTTTCCTAAATGGACAAAAAAAATCTGATCCTCGGCATCGCTCTTATCTGCGGCGCCTTCGCCAGCCTCTACGTCGGCCAAAAAATTGCCCCGCAACCGCCCGCCCCGCCCGCTGCCGTGCGCGAGGCCGTTGCGCAACAAGCCGCACAAACCAACGCCGCTGGCACCGCTGTTCAACCGCCCTCACTCGGCGCGGGCGGCCCCCAAGCTAATTTTGCCGCCGCCACCGGCGACAATGCCCAAGCTCAAGTTACGACGCTCGAAAACGATTTCATTCGCGTGCGCTTTACCGATTTCGGCGGAGCCATTCGCGACATCGCGCTCAAGCAATATCCCGCCGCCCAAGGCCGGCCTGATCCGTTCATCTTTAACGAACTGCACGCCGATCCGATGCTGGCACTCACCGAGTTCCCTGGTCTGGACCGCGGCACCCGCTACACCCTGGTCAGCAGCAGCAGCAGCGAGATTGTTTTCCGCGCCGTACTCGACGGCCGCCTCGAGGTCACCCGCCGCTACGTCCTCGCCCTTTCAATCGACCCGAAAGTCGGCAGCGATCCTTACCAAGTCCGCCATGAGACCACCTTCCGCAATCTCACCGACAAGACCGCCGTGCCGCTGCGCGTCGCGCTCGCTCTCGGCACCGCCGCCCCCGTCAACGCCCTCGACTATGGCCTGCAGCTAAAGACTGGTTTCCGCAGCACCGACTCGGATAAACTCATCGCCCGCTCCGAGCTCGAGGGCGGCGGTTTCCTGGCTAACTTCGGCATCGGCAATAGCCAACCGCTCTCCAGTGTGACCAGTCCTGGGCCTATTCTCTGGGCCTCCGTGAAGAACCAGTTCTTCACCAGCATTCTCACGCCTGACGCCCCCGCCACCAGCCTGGTTACCCGTCGCGTCAAGCTCCTCGCCGCCCTCCCCGACACCGATCACAACGCCTACGGCATCGCCGGGGCCGCCCAATTCGAACTGCCCGCCCTCGCCGCCGGCGCCACGGCCAAGCTTGGCTCCAACTTCTACGTTGGACCTAAAGAATACAAACGCCTCGCCAACGGGGACGTCTTCAAAGCGGACCAAGACAAGGTGATGGACTACGGCTTCTTCGGCTGGGCCTCCAAACTGCTGATCACACTCATGACGTGGATGCACAGCTGGGCCGGCAACTGGGGCATCGCCATCATGCTCACCACCCTCGCGCTCAAACTCGCGTTCATCCCGCTCACGCTCGCCTCGACCAAGTCGATGAAGCGCATGGCCAAGCTTCAACCCGAGCTCGCCGCCATCAAAGAAAAATTCAAAGATAACCCCCAGAAGCAGCAGCAAGCCACGATGCAGCTGTTCAAGGATCGCAAAGTAAACCCGGTCAGCGGCTGTCTCCCGCAACTGCTCACGATTCCGTTCTTCATGGGCTTTTACTCGATGCTCTCCAGCACGGCCGAGCTCCGATACGCGCCGTTCCTGTGGGCCCACGATCTCGCCTCGCCCGACACGCTTCTTCATCTCGGCCCGATTCCGCTTAACGTACTGCCGCTACTTCTGGGCGTAACCATGATCTTCCAGATGAAGCTCACGCCCACCTCGCCCACCATGGACGCGACGCAGGCCACGATGATGAAGTTCATGCCGATCATCTTCACTTTTTTCTGCTACAGCCTCCCCGCCGCCCTCTCTCTTTACTCGACGACCAACGGTCTGTTTACCATCGCGCAGCAGCTGCTCATCAATCGCATGAAGGACGAAGATGAAACGCCCGCGACCCCCGCCGTCACCCCCGGTGGCAAGCCCGTGAAAAACGTCACGCCCAAGAAAAAATAAGCTCCCATGGCCGGCCATAACAAGTGGTCCAAAGTTAAGCGTCTGAAGGCCGTCACCGACGGCCGCCGTAGTAAAGTTTTTTCCAACCTCTCTCGCGAGATCACCCTCGCCGCCAAAACCGGCGGCGGTGATCCCGACGGCAACGCGCGCCTCCGTACGTTGCTGCTCAAAGCCCGCGAGGCCAACATGCCCGCTGAAAATCTGGACCGTGCCATCAAGAAAGGCACCGGCGAACTCCCCGGCATCGTCTACGAACAGATGACCTACGAGGCCTATGGTCCGGGCGGCGTAGCCTTCGTCGTTCAAGTCACCACCGATAACAAAACCCGCGCCGCGAAAGACCTCCGCGCGATTTTCTCCCGCCACGGCGGCAACCTCGCCGCCTCCGGCGCCGTGATGTTTCAATTCCTCCACGCTGGGCAATTCCTCATCGCCCGCGAAGCCGTGTGCGAAGACGCCCTCACGGAACTCGCGCTCGAAGCTGGCGCCGACGACATCATCACCACCGCCGAGGGCTACGAACTGCGTTGCGCCCTGCACGCCTTCGACCGCATCGCGTACGCCCTTGAGGATCGGAAAATTAAACCCGCTAGTGCCGAGCTCGCCTACATCCCCACCACCAGCGTCGCCGCCCCCACCGGCCACCTCGCCACCGATCTTTTCCAGCTCCACGAATCCCTCGAAGCTCTGGACGATGTCCAACACGTCTTCTCCAACGAAGACGCCCCCTGATTCGCCGCCCGCGCTCTTCGCGTCATATCATCTCCGCGCCCTTGCCTCGCCCCGCCCTTGCGCCTCTGCTTCCTTCAAGCATGACCGACGAAACCCAGGCCCCCGCCGCCCCCGCGTCCTCGCCGCCGTACCTCGCGGTCGACGACGTCGGACTCGTCGCGCCCCAAGATTTCGTCTACCCGCGCGCCTTCACGTTTAAAAACGGCCAAGAACTCACAGGGCTAACGCTTCGCTACGAAACCTACGGCACGCTCAACGCCACCCGCGACAACGCGGTCCTCATCTGCCACGCCCTCAGCGGTAACCATCACGCCGCCGGTTGGCACACACCTGCCGACAAAAAACCCGGCTGGTGGAACAACCTCATCGGCCCTGGCAAAGCAGTCGACACCCGCCGCTTCTTTGTCATCTGCGCCAACGTCCCCGGCGGTTGCTCTGGTTCTACCGGTCCGTCCTCGCTCAACCCCGCCACTGGCGAAGCTTACGGCCTACGTTTCCCCGCGCTTACCATCCTGGACATGGTGCGCGCGCAGAAACTGCTCCTCGAGCATCTCGGCGTCGCCGAACTGCACACCGTCATCGGCGGCTCGATGGGCGGCATGACTGCGATGCTGTTCGCGATCGAGTTCCCTCGCTTCACCCGCCGCCTCCTCGCCATGGCCACCACCGCTCGCGAGGGCGCTCAAGCGATCGCCTTCAACGAGGTCGGCCGCCAAGCGATCATGCAAGACCCCGCTTGGCTCAACGGTGATTACACTCGCGACGGCGGCCCCCGCGTCGGCCTCGCCATCGCCCGCATGATGGCGCACATCACCTATCTCTCCGACGCCTCGATGGACCGCAAATTTGGCCGACGCACGATCCAGTCCCGCGAACAAAGCCCGCAGCTGGGAGCCGAGCTCGCGCAACAACCCGCCACCGCCGACTTCAACCTCCAGTTCGAAGTCGAGAGCTACCTGCGCCACCAAGGCCAGACGTTCATCAACCGTTTCGACGCCAACTCGTACCTCTACATCACACGCGCGCTCGACCAATTCGATCTCGACCACGCCTACGGCTCGCTCGAAAACGCCTTCGCCCCCGTCCTCGCCGAATCCTTGGTCGTCGGCTTCACCAGTGACTGGCTCTTCCCGCCCGAGCAAAACCGCCAGATCGCCCAAGCCCTTCTGCGCGCCGGCAAACGCGCCAGCTACGCCGAACTCGCCACCGATCTCGGTCACGATTCCTTTTTGCTCGAGAGTGAAGAACTCTACGCGCTCATCCGCGGTTTTCTCGAGCGCGCGCCGGCCCAAACCCTCGACTTCGCGATCTAGCCATGACCCAGCCCGTCGAAAAACGCACCGTGGACATGCAGATTATCGGAGACTGGGTCGAGCCGCACACGCGCGTCCTCGACCTGGGCTGCGGCCGCGGCGAACTCCTCGATTATCTCGTGCAGACGAAATACGTCTCCGCCCTCGGCGTGGACCTCGACTTCGTGAAAATTACCGCCTGCGTCCAGCGCGGCGTTCCCGCCTACCAAGGTGACATGATCGCCTGCATGGCGTCGTTTCCCGCGCGCCACTTCGACCGCGTCATCTGCTCGCGCACCGTGCAAGAGCTCGACTCACCGGCCAGCGTCATTGCAGAGGCTCTACGCGTCGCCCGCTCGGTCACCGTCGGTTTCGTCAACCACGGCTTCTGGAAAAACCGCCTCGATCTACTCGTGCGCGGCCGCAAAGCCCGCAACGCTGTCTACACCACCGCCTGGGCAGAAAGTCGCCCCGCTAATCCTGTCTCTGTCGCCGATTTTGAGGATTTTTGCGCCGCCGAGGGCATCCGCATCACGCGGCGCGCCCACCTCTTGGGTGACTGGAAAACGCCGTGTCCCGCACTACCCAATTTGCTCGCCGGCTACGCGCTGTACGATCTCACGCGCTGAACTTTTGCCGATGCCCACTAGTCTGCGTTTTCTATTTTTAACGTCATTGTTAGGCGCCGCCGCCTGCGCCGCGGCGCATGTCCTCACCTTTGCCGACATCGCGTTTTATCCGATCTACCTGTTTTTACCGCTGCTGTTTTTGGTCTGGATTTTCGCCGTCTGGCATATGCGCCGCGTTCCACGCAAAAATCTGATCTCCGAAATTTTTGGCGATGTGCCGCGGTGGATGAAGGTAAGCAGCGCCCTGCTGTTCGCCTATGTCTTCATCAATTTCTTTGCGTGCATATATCTGCTAGACGGCGGCAACCCCGAGCGCATGTCCGACCAACGCCTGGTCCTAAAATCGAAAGGCAAAATCCTTCGCGATCTCACCCCGGCAGAATTCCGCCACGCCGAGGCCGTCCAGATCCGCATGCTCACCGGTCATCTGCTGGTTTTTTTTACGCTCGCCGGTTTCATCTTTCATGCCTGCTGGCTAAAAACCGGGCCTGCGATGGCCAACGCTAAGATCTCATCATTGGACTCGGTGTAACGTTTGGCTACGGTTAACGCCATCTCGCAGCGGGAAAGGACGCCACCCCGATCGCCCAACGAAGAACTCGGTGCGCACCTTGTGAATTCATCTCTTTTTTGAGCGTCAGTACGACGCGGAAGTTTTTAGTTTTTCGGCGGAAGTTTTGCACCCCATCGATTGGCCCCAGCCGGCTCCAACGGTATTGGATCGACCAGCCAAGCGGCTGGTTTTTTACCGCTATAAAGAACCGCTTCTTCGCCTTTTTTCAGATCGAGTTCAATCAGTCCGTCCTGCTGGCGCAGATTCGCCGTCGCGGGGCCTTCGAAGCGGAGCGCACCGGGCAAAGTCGCCTGAATCCGGCAGGGTTCACCAGCGAGACTCTTGATGTGGATAAACCGCGTGGAGCCAGCCTCGCGCACGGCGCTGACCAAAAATGCCCCTTCGACGCGCAGGCCAAAAAATCGGGCGTCCGGCCAATTCGACGGCATCGCCGGAAACACCCGGATCACACCCGCCCCATCTTGCACCATAAGATCGAGGAGATTGCGCGCGGCGGAGATCGGCGACTCAAACGTCGGCCAGCCATTTTCACTATAAAGGGTGTTAGCACCGACGGTGGGCACTGGTTTTTTCTGCGGGGGCAGAATGAGCAGCGCGCGTTGAATCCAGCGTAACGCTTGATCGCCATCACCCGCGGTCGACCAAAGCGACGAAGCGCCGGTGTATTTGAACATGCAGTTGTCGCCCTCGAGATCCGTGAAGCGCCGAATCGACTGCGCCGCAAGCGGCGCTAGCGCAGGCTGCGCAACCGGATCGATTAAGCGGAGCGGCCAGAGCGCGAAGAGGTGACTGAAATGGCGATGTGATTTATTAAACGGCACGTCTTTGCCGACCATAATGCCCGTCGCCGGATCGATGGGGTAATCGGCCATTTTGGCGAGACGCTCGCGCCATTGCGGCAGGAGCGGATCGTCGATGTGGAGGCGCTGCGCACAGGCGATCAGGGTTTTGAAACCCCAAGTGGCGAGCGCGAGATTGAGGCTGGTGTCCTGCGCGTTGCCATACTCGTCCGAATACGTGAGTGGGATATGGTAACGCCCGTCTTCGCTAAGATGCAGAATGCGTAGATAAACGTTAAAGGTCCGGCGCATCAGCGGATAAATACTCTCACGCAACCGCGCCTCATCCATCGTGCGCTGATTGTACGTGTAGAACTGCTGCATCAGCCAGGGCAACACGATCAAGTTCATCGGCTGCGTGCTCTTCGGATCGTCGGTCAAAAACACCCCGGCCTCCAACTCATCCCAACCCACGGGATTCGCCACCGCTGAACAGTCGGCGCGAAAATTTTCCGGCACATTGGCAATGAGTTGCGCGCGGTGTTTTTCGATCAGGCGATACAATGGGTCTTCTAAATCAAGATGGTTTGTCAGGCCCAAGGTCGAATACGTGAGCTGCACATTAAGATTCATCCACAGCGCCGCCCAGATCGAGGGTTTGAACCACGGTCCCATCAAATCGATGACGGGACCTTCAGCCCGAGTCGCGCTGGCGAGTTTGTAGAGCTGGATCCAATAAAAACTCTCTAGCCGAGCTTCGGGCACCGAGACAAAACTCACCGGGTAAAACGCGTGCCACCAACGGCGATGCGCCTGCTCCATCTCCACTACGGACCGCCGCTCGTAAGTCTTGAGTTGCTTCACGGCATCCGCCGTAGAGCCCAACGGCGTGGCTGGATTTGATCCAAAACGATTCGCCACCGTGACTAACACCGTGCGCTCACTCGGCGAGGTCGGCTTATCGCTCCACGCCGTCGCGTAATCGCTACCGGCGAGCAGTGTCTGCGTGGTGACGCTCACGCCATCCAAGGTCTCGGTTTTAAACGGGGGATTCGGCACAAAGACAAAGCCCTTGTCGCGCGTGGGCCGCAAAATGTAGCGCTGGCTGTCGCCCTGTTGCGGGCGAAAAATGCACGAGGCGTCACTTTCATTACCCGTGGTTTTTAGGTTCACCACGATCACCGCTTCGCCCTTGGGAACGAAGCAGCGCAACGCGATCGCCCCTTCCGTCGTGTGCAAGGTGCCAGTGATTTCGGCGTTCCAGAGATTTGTGCGCAGTTCGGTTTTCGTGATCGTGCCGCGCGGGGTGAGCAAAAGTTGCCCGATGGGCAGTCGAATTTTTGCGTGCCCTAGACGCGTGCCGTCAGTGCGGTGATCGTAGACGTCGCTGCGCCCGATCTCGAAGCGCAGGGTGTTGGGCAGTTGATCGTCTTTGAACACTATCGCGCCGAAAAGTCCGTTACCAACAAATGCGCCTTCGAAGTAATCTTCCGGCATCCGCTCCCAAACAAGATCGTGTTGCCCGAGATATTTCGGCCAATCCACCTGTAGGCTTACCTGCGGATTCGTGGCGCCCGCGAGCGTCCACAATGTGGCAAACCAAAATAGACCGAAACGCACGAGCGGGAGCGCGGCAGGATAAAAAAGACGCATCGCATCTTTATGTTGATTTAACCGCTGCGCCGCAAGCCGGCTGCACTCTGTTTTAAAAACCAAGCGGACATGAATGCGCGTAAGCTGAGATAACGCCTACGCCATACGGGTGAAACCCTCGAGGATTAGCTGCAGGAGCGCGTCGGCTCAGTCCACGAAGATTTCACAGACCGACCAAGGTGTGTCTTTGCGCGCGGCGACGTTTTTGATGATCACGTAACGACCGTGCGTACCAACGGGTAGATCGATCACGGTCTTGTTAGTTTGGCCAACACCGCTCGCAACGACTTTCCCGGGCACCACGACATCATCCGTCACGTAAACTTCGTATTTTTCGGGAAACTCCGCGCCGCGTCCCGTTTGGTCCAGCGTGATCCGACGCAGCGGCCGCGAGAGAATGAAATCAATTTCCACCCATTCGTCACCTTCAACGGGCACGGTCCAGCGATTACCCGTATTTCCATCCATGAGGTTTTTTATGTCCGCCATTGTCGAGGCACGCAGCTTGGCCGGACCCGCCTGATTGGCACGAATCACAGCGGCGCTTTCGCCGGCAGCCGCACCAACATCCGCATCATTTTGCAATTTCTCGACCAGTGCCAGGGCCGGCGCATTAGCCGCCCGCTTCAACAACCCAATCAAAGCCAACCGCGATTCCACTGACGCGCTGACCGCCAGCAGTCGCGCAATGAGCGCGGTAGCGTCGGCGTTCCAAGGGGCCCGATTACGCTCGAAAGCGGCGATCACGCCCGTGACTGCGCTCGCGCGTACGGTGGGCAGGCTCGTGCGCTCAGCGACACTCACGAGCACCGCAATCGCGGTGTCATCGCTCCAGCGCACGAGTGCGGATGTCGCAGCTTCCGATAATTTAAGATCAGCACTCAACGCTAGTTTACCCGCGGACGCCGCACTGGGCGCCCCGCCGATGCGACCGAGCGCAGGAAGCAAACGCAGCGCGAGTTCGGCTGGCGCCGTTTCCATCGCGGCATAAAGCGTAGCGCCGCGGCCGGCGACATCGGGGTTACGCAACGTGATGTTCACGAGCGCGCGCAAAGCGCGGGCTTGCTCATTGGCATCCGTAGCGGTGATGGCCCAATCGAGGACAATTTTATTGTCCGCTGGCGGAGCGAGTTCACCGAGCGCGGAGACCGCGGCGGCCCGTACCGTAACGTCGGAATCGCTCCGAAGTTTGAGCAAGAGCGGCAACCCTTCATTAAGTCCGCGTAGAGCGATTTGCTCGATGAAGACGACACGCAAAATGGTCTCACCGCGTTCGGCGCCGCTTAGAATAGCTGCGTTCAACGCGGGGCCATTAAGGCGCGCGAGGCTAGCCTTGGCGGTTTTGCTTTCGGCGGTCGCGTTACCCGCTGCAATCTTAGTGAGGGCGGTCATGGTCTCGATGGTGCCCGGTAAAAATCCTAAGGCCTCGAGCGCTATCATGCGCACCTTGGCGTCTTCGTGCGCACTCGCTTTGAGGACGGCCGACGTGGCTGCTGCGTCGCCGCGACGCGCCATGGCCGCGATGACCGCAGCCTGCGTGAACGCATCCCAAGTGGAAAGTTTAGCCGCGAGCGCCGGAATGATTTGGGGTGCGCGCGAGGCATAAATGGATTCGAGGGCGACCTGTTTCGCGGCCGTGTCGTTGCCTTCGAGCACCTCCAGAGTGGTCGCGATCGAAGGATCGAGTTGAAGCAAGAGCCGGAGCGCTGCGATGCGATGCACAGGATCAGCTGCGCGTCCACGTAGATCCGCCAATACCGCCAGCGCGCTACCGGCGGCCAGACGCGGAGCGAGTGCGAGTTTGGCTGCCGCGACTGCGGCAGGGCTGGGCTCGGGCACGGCCAGTAATACAGCCGCCGCGCTATAATCAGTGATGAGTCCCAGGGCGCGGGCGGCAGCCGCGGCGGTCGCCGGATCGTTGTCGGCCAGTAATTTGGCGAGCGCCGGTACGGCGGCGACAATTTGCCTGCGAGCAATAGAATCGATCAGCGCGATTCGCGTGCGCGCCGTGGTTTGATGGAGGGCTTTGAGAAAAAGCGTATCGATCACCGCACCGGGCGCAGGTTCGAGAGCGAGTCGGGCGAGATCAGAATCGCGTTCATCGGCGAGCATTACTGGGAGCGGTTTGAGGTCCGCGGCGGTGAGTTTTTCCGGAGAAAGGCCGAGAACCCAACCGAGGCGTTGGCAAAGAACCTGGCGCGCGGCGAATGTCGTATCGCTTGCACGCAGACCGGCGAGGATACGTTGCTCGAGCGCAGCGAGCTTAGCGGGGTCGGTGCCGGCGGCGTAGAGCTCACGGTCGAGCACCTCTACGGCCAGCGGGCTGCCGGAGTAATCGAGCTGGGAAAGCGTAGGCTCAGCCGCGAAGCACGCATGAGCTATCAGCGTGAAAACGAACCCAGCGGTGAAAAAGGTAGGGCGCAACATGGCAGTAGTTTTTTGGGTTAAAGGACGTAGCCGGCGCGACGGGGGCGATCGAGTAGGCGGGCTGCCACGGGATCGCCAATGATTTCCTCTTTAACGGGATCCCAGCGAATGGCGCGACGCACTTGGGCCGCGATTACATTAAGGTGACAGACCGTGGCGCTACGGTGGCCGATTTCGACGTCGGAGATGGGTCGCTGGCGGGAGCGGATGCAGTTGAAGAAATCGGTATGATGTTCCTCGCTGGCGTACAGGTGAATGTCTTCACCGCGGAGCGGACGCGCGATAAGTTCAGCTGGGTCGGAGCCAAAAAGGTCGTTGCGCGAGACCCAGACGGTGCCTTTGGTGCCCCGGAATTCAATCATGCCACGCAATCCGGGTTCACCGTCGTAGCGCTCGACCCGGACGCCATTAGCGTAGACGTGCGTCTGATATTTGCAGCCTTCG
>Ga0214919_10002016_pt1 | contig 32409 bp, 27 predicted proteins | sample LL1503_MetaG_FD_177994 | JGI IMG/M metagenome (GOLD analysis project Ga0214919, IMG submission 177994) | Freshwater microbial communities from Lake Lanier, Atlanta, Georgia, United States - LL-1503 | ecosystem: Environmental > Aquatic > Freshwater > Lake | place: USA: Georgia | collected... | reverse complement strand
TGATCGGTCGTCCCCGCCCACAAGTCCGCAAATACTCGGCCAAGTTCAACACGAAATACAATCTCGCGGGCATCTCAGATCACCCCGTCCTCAAAGCCATGAGCGTCGGTGGCTCGCTGCGCTGGAGCGACAAAGGCTCCATCGGTTTCTACGGCCTCGGCTATGATTCCTCTAAAGACCTAACGCTGGCCTCAAACAAGGTCCTGCAACTCGATCCCAATCGGCCGATCTACTCACCTGCCGAAACCTACATCGATTTATTCGTGAGTTACCGCACCCGCATGTTCCGCGATAAAATTCGCGCTAACTTTCAGCTCAACGTGAAGAACGTCCAGGAAAGCGGTGGCGGCTTGCAGGCCACGGGCGCCTTCTTCGACGGCCGGGCCTCGACTTATCGCATTATTGATCCGCGACAGTTTATTTTATCAGCCTCCTTCGATTTGTAAAAAATCTTAAGCGCAAACCCTCTCGCCGCCACTCGCCTAAGTGGCGGCGTTTTTTTGTTCAGAAAGTCTCATGACTGCCTGAGCGCATCGCGGCGCAAAATTTTAGAGCGATCCAAAGTCCCGTATTTTAATTTCGCAGAAGAAATTGAGGTGACGTTCAGAGGACGCAAAATCCGCAAACACAAAAAAGCCAGCTCCCCGTGAAGGAGGAGCCGGCTTGAAATGATTTCGCGCTTAAGTTGATTAGACCGCCGCTTCGCCGCGCTCGTCGGTGCGGATTCGAATAACCTCCTCAAGCGGCATTACGAATACCTTACCGTCGCCGATCTTGCCCGTCTTGGCGGATTTCACAATCGCCTCCACGGCTTTACCAGCGAGGTCGTCAGTAACCGCGATCTCGATCTTAACTTTAGGAAGAAAATCGACAGTGTATTCACTGCCCCGATAGATCTCCGTGTGGCCTTTCTGGCGGCCGTAGCCTTTGACCTCGGTGACCGTCATGCCTTCGATGCCGACGGCACTGAGCGCTTCCTTCACTTCATCCAATTTGAACGGTTTAATAATAGCGGTGATGAATTTCATAAGTGTAGGGATAGGATTAAATTCTTAGTTGATGTAACCTTCTTCGCCGTGATCGGTGATGTCGAGGCCTTGGGACTCGGCTTCAGCGGTGGGGCGCAGACCGATAAGGGCCTTCACCAGCATGGCGATCACGAAGGTCGCCACCACGGAGAGCAGGAGCGTGAAGGCCACAGCTTTACCTTGGGCGAGCCATAGGCCGCCATCGGTCACAAGTTTGGCGAGACCGTTTTTCACGGCCGGAGCTGCAACGAGATTGGCGTTCACTTCTTTCGTAGCGAGAACACCCGTGATGATGGCACCGAGGGTGCCACCGACCGCGTGCACACCAAAGGTGTCGAGCGCATCATCGTAGCCGAACATCGCTTTGATCTTGGTCACGAAAACATAGGGCACGACGGCGGCGAGGACACCAATGATGACTGCACCGGTCGAATCGACGAAGCCAGCGGCGGGCGTGATCACCACGAGGCCGGCGACCGCACCAGAGCACATGCCAAGGATAGAGGCGTGGCCGCGGAAGATTTTTTCAATCGCGCCCCAGACAAACGTCGCAACGGCCGCGGCGAGGGTCGTGGTCATGAAAGCGTTGGCGGCGACGCCATCAGCAGCGGCCGCGCTACCGGCATTAAAGCCATACCAGCCCACCCAGAGCATACCGGTGCCGACCATGCACAACACCATGCTGTGCGGAGCCATCTTTTCTTTACCAAAGCCAAGACGGGGCCCGAGGATCAAACAGAGAATCAAGGCCGACCAACCCGAGGACATGTGCACCACTGTGCCGCCGGCGAAGTCGATCGCAGCGATTGCAGCATCGCCGTTCCAGACGCCGTTCATGTAGCCGGTGACGCCCCAGACCATGTGGGCGAGCGGGAAATAAACGACGAGCATCCAGATCGCCACGAACAGCATGATTGCAGTGAACTTCATACGCTCAGCGATCGCACCCACGATCAGTGCGGGCGTGATGATCGCGAACATCATTTGATACATTGAAAACACGTTTTGGGAGACCCAGTAAGCGTAGTCGGTGTTAGGCGCGCTGGTGACGCCCTTCAGGAAAAAATACTCTGAGCCACCGAGAAACGGACTACCGAAGCTTTTGCCAAAGACGAAACTGTAGCCGAAGGCCCACCACATGATCGTGACCATGCCCGTGATGCCCAAACACTGAGCAAGAACGGAGAGGACGTTCTTTTTACGAACAAGACCGCCATAGAAAAGCGCCAGACCAGGCAGCGTCATGAAAAGCACCAGAGCGGAGCTAGTCATCATCCAAGCGTTGTGGCCAGGGCCAGGGGAGCCGACCAAGGGACCCTTCGCGGGATCGACGTTGGTCACGTAAGCTTCAAGCGCGGCGATGCGTTCCTCTGCCGTCGGCGGAGGCGGTGTCGCGGGCGCAGCGGCGGGCGTTTGGGCCCAGATTGAGCCTGTAACAAGCAGCAGAGCTGCCAGTCCAAGTCGGAAGCGAGTTAGGTTGAGGAGGGATTTCATAGGCAAGTGGCGTAGCTAAAGCAGCCGCTGTGCCATGCTGCGGACTCATTAAAAACAACCGGCTACCCTTGGGCAGCCGGTCAGTCACCTCAGACCAAGTTCAAACGGCGGCTTCGCCACGCTCGTCGGTGCGAATACGGATGATTTCCTCGAGTGGTAGAATAAAAACTTTACCGTCACCGATCTTGCCGGTTTTGGCGGATTTCACGATCGCATCGACCGCCTTGCCCGCCATGTCGTCGGACACGGCGATTTCAATTTTCACCTTGGGTAAAAAATCGACCGTGTACTCACTGCCGCGATAAATTTCTGTGTGACCCTTTTGACGCCCGAAGCCTTTGACCTCAGTTACCGTCATCCCCTCGATGCCAGCCTCGGCGAGAGCTTCCTTAACTTCTTCGAGTTTGAATGGCTTGATGATGGCGATGATGAGTTTCATACAAAGAATGATCGATTCAGACCTTTAATTAAGAGCGATTTGATCAAGGCGCAAGCCGGAGTTGCATGACAATCCCATGACGGAGCCAAACGCCTACGATCTGAAACTTCAAAACCGCTGAAGTGCGCAGCGCACGGCCGAAGCCGCGCGTTACTCAGGCATGACGATATTAATGTGCAATTCCTTGAGCTGCTTGGCCGTCACCGGCGTCGGGCTCTGCGCCATGAGATCTTGACCCTTCTGGGTCTTGGGAAATGCGATCACATCGCGGATGCTAGTCGTGCCGCAGAGCAACGCCACCATGCGGTCGAGGCCAAAGGCGATGCCACCATGCGGTGGCGCGCCGTAGGTAAATGCTTTCAACATATACCCAAAGCGACTCTCAACGACGTCGGCTGGAATTTTCAGAACATCTTCAAACACTTTTTTCTGCAGCGCCGGCTGATGAATGCGAATCGAGCCACCGCCGAGTTCCATGCCGTTGAGAACGACATCGTAGTGCTGACCACGAACTTTTTTCGGATCGGTGTCGAGGTAGGCTGCGTCTTCCGCTACGGGCGCGGTGAACGGATGGTGCGTAGCGACGTAGCGATTTTCCGCTTCGTCGTAGCTCATCAACGGGAAATCCACGACCCAGAGAAATTGCCAATCATCAGCGCGGATCGTCAACTTACCGCGTTTCTGCAGGAGCGCGGCGGCTTCGAGGCGGATGCGGCCGAGGATCGCGCAAGCTTTTTCCCAAGGTGCGGCCGCAAAAAACAACATGTCGCCTTCAGCCAAGCCGAGTTGCGCGGTGAGCGCGGCTTTCTCGGCATCGGAGAAAAATTTGACGATGGGCGATTTCCATTCGCCGCCCTCAACTTTAATGAAGGCGAGACCTTTCGCACCGAGTGATTTGGCGATTTCTTCCAGTGCTTTGATTTCACCTTGGGTGAGATCAGCGAGGCCTTTGGCGTTGATCGCTTTGATTGCGCCGCCGCCGGTGGCCGTGGACGCAAAAACTTTAAAAGCGGAGGTCTTAAATAGCTCGGTGAAATCCACGAGCTCCATGCCGAAACGCACATCGGGTTTATCGACGCCGTAGCGATTCATCGCGTCGATGTAAGGCATGCGCGGGAACGGCGTGGGTAGATCGTGACCAAGCACGTCTTTCCAAACTTTTTTCAACATCCCCTCGAACAGCGAATAAATGCCTTCGCGGTCGATGAATGAGGCCTCTACGTCCACCTGCGTGAACTCCATCTGGCGATCGGAACGCAAATCTTCGTCGCGGAAACAACGGGCGATTTGGAAGTATTTTTCCACACCGGCAACCATCAGGATTTGCTTAAATTGCTGGGGCGATTGCGACAGCGCGTAAAATTGGCCCGCGTGGATACGCGATGGCACGAGGTACTCTCGCGCGCCTTCGGGCGTGCTCTTAAAGAGCGCGGGCGTCTCGACTTCGATAAATTCCTGCAAGTCGAAATAGTCGCGGATGGACTTCGCGGCGCGGTGACGCACTTGGAGGTTTTTGCGCATCTTTGGCCGGCGCAGATCGAGATAGCGGTACGTGAGACGCAGGTCTTCGTTGACCTTATCACCGCCGACATCGTCGAGCGGGAACGGCGGTGTATCAGAAACATTGAGCACCTCCAGGGCGTTCGCAGCGATCTCGATACCGCCGGTAGGTAAGGTCGAGTTGACGGTGCCCTCGGGCCGAGGCACGACTTTGCCCGCAATACTGATGACGGACTCTGGTTTCAGATGGCCGGCTTGGACGCCGAGCTCGGCGTTATCTTGCGGGTCAAATTTGACCTGCGTGATGCCTTTGCGGTCGCGCAAGTCGATGAAGACGATGCCGCCGTGGTCACGGACGGAATCGACCCATCCGGAGAGCGTGACGGACGCACCGAGATCGGCGGGAGTGAGCTGGGCACAATGATGGGTGCGCTTCATGGGCATGGGTTGGTCGTGCAAAAGGAAAAAGAAAGCCCCGCCACTCGGGGCGGGGCAAACAGATTTTCGGCCAACGACAAAAACTCGGCCGGTACTTAGCCCAAGATCAGGCTTTGCCCGGTCATCTCCGCCGGCTTCGCCAAGCCCATCAAATGCAACACCGTCGGCGCAATATCAGCGAGCCGGCCGCCCACGCGCATCTTGGTCTGACCGGCGATAAGGCCTTCACCCACGGCGAAGACCTCCACGAGGTTAAGCGTGTGTGCAGTATGCGGGCCGTTGCTCGCCGGATCCCACATTTGCTCGACGTTGCCGTGATCGGCGCAGACAACGGCTTTACCGCCGACTTGGTGAATCGCTGCAAGCAATTCGCCCACGCCGGCATCGGTGGCCTCGACGGCTTTGATCGAAGCGGGTAACGAACCAGTGTGTCCGACCATGTCAGGATTTGCGAAGTTCACCGCGATAAAACCGTATTTTCCCGAAAAAATCGCCGCTTTAACCAACGCCGTGACTTCGGCCGCCGCCATCTCCGGTTGCATGTCGTAGGTCGCGACTTTGGGGCTAGAGGGACACGCGCGGTCTTCGCCAGGAAACGGCTCGCTACGGTAATTGTTAAAGAAAAACGTCACGTGCGGATTTTTTTCCGTTTCGGCGCAACGGAACTGCGCGAGACCCGCTTTGCTCACGACTTCACCTAAGATGTTTTTCAACTTCTCCGGTTTACCCGAAATCACGTGAACCGGCAGGCCTTTCTCGTATTCGGTCATCGTCGCGTAGTAGAGGTCGAGTTTCGCACCACGGTCGAACTCCTTAAAATCATCCATCACAAACGCCCGCGTGATCTCGCGGGGACGATCTCCGCGGTAATTGTAAAACAATACCGCATCCCCGTCGGCAAATGTGGCGAGTGGCTTGCCATCAGCGCCGACGATCCACGTCGCGGGCACAAATTCATCGCCTTTCTGCGTCTCGCTGAGCGGACGCTCATAATAACTTTGAATCGCCGCCGCCGCGCTCGGCGCCGTCGCGACCGCCTTTCGACCCGTGAGCAGATCGTACGCTTTCTGCACGCGTTCCCAACGGTTATCGCGGTCCATCGCCCAGAAACGCCCACACACCGTCGCGATCGTGCCGACGCCGATCGAGCGGCACTTAGCCTCGACCTGCGCGATATAACCCAGCCCGCTCTGCGGGGCCGTATCGCGGCCATCGGTGAAACCATGGATATAAACCTGCGCCTTCGTCAGGCCATCGTCTTTGGCCTGCTGTAAAATTCCGTAAAGATGCTCGAGCATTCCGTGCACACCGCCGTCGGACACGATGCCCATGACGTGCAACTTCGCACTCGGCGAAGACTTCACTCGCGCTACCGCGGCGCGCCACACAGGATTACCCGCGAGTTGTTTTTCGGAAAATAATTTATTCAACCGCACGAGCTCTTGATCCACCACACGACCGGCGCCGATGTTTTCATGACCGACTTCAGAGTTACCCATCTGTCCGTCGGGCAAGCCGACATCGAGGCCGCTCGCCGCAACGAGCGCGCGAGGATATTTCGCCTGCAACGCATCGTCGCAGGCTTTTTTAGCGAGATAGACGGCGTTGAACGCATTTTGGTCGGCGTGGGGATTTTTTCCCCAGCCATCGCGGATGATCAACAAGACGGGTTTCAGCGGTGAGTTCATGGAAAAATAGCACCGTCACCCGTGAACACCGCGCCGCTCGTCGCAACGCAAAAAAAACGCGCCTTAAATTTACCCCTTCGATCCACTCACCGCCGTTTGACAATCCAGTGCTTCTAAAGACCAATTTCCGCCCATGTCCCAACGCGCCGTTCTTCTCGTCAATCTCGGCTCTCCTGATTCGACGTCTGTCCCCGACGTCCGACGGTATTTAAGAGAATTTCTCGGCGACGAACGCGTGCTCGATTTACCCGCCCCGCTGCGCTTCGCGTTACTCGAAGGCATCATTCTGCGCACGCGCCCGAAAAAATCCGCCCACGCCTACGCCTCGATCTGGCAACCCGAAGGTTCGCCCCTTGTCATTACCTCTCGCTCCGTCCGCAACAAACTCGCCACCACGCTCGGCGCCGAGACTCCGGTGTATCTTGCGATGCGTTACGGCAACCCCTCGATCGCTAGCGTCATCGCTCAAATGGCCGCCGACGGTGTCACCGAAGTCCTGCTGTTTCCCCAGTACCCCCACTACGCGATGTCCTCGTGGGAAACCGTAGTCGTGAAAGTTTTCGAAGAGCGCACCAAACTCGCGCCTGGAATGCACATCACCACCGTGCAACCGTTCTTCCAAGACGCCGATTACATCGAGGCGCTCTACCAAGTCACCGCGCCGCACCTGAGCCAGCCGCACGATCATCTTTTATTTAGCTACCACGGTATTCCTGAGCGCCACTTGCGCAAAGGCGATTCATCCAAAGCGCATTGCACGCTCGTCACCAATTGCTGCACCACGTGCTCACCCGCGCACGCCACCTGCTACAAAGCCCAAGTTCTAGCCACCACGCGCGCCCTCGTCGCTCGCGCCGGTATCGCCGCCGAAAAACACTCCGTATCCTTCCAGTCCCGCCTCGCTGGCGAACCATGGCTCTCGCCCTTTACCGACTATGAGCTCAAGCGCCTGCCCCAAGCCGGCAAGAAACGCTTGCTCATCATTTGCCCCGCCTTCGTCGCCGATTGCCTAGAAACCATTGAGGAAATCTCCGAAGAGGGCCGCGACGATTTCATGGCTGCCGGCGGCGAATCGTTCCAACAAATCCCCTGCTTGAACGATCAGAAGCCCTACATCGAATTTCTCGCCCAGCGAGTCGGTCGCTGGCTTGCGCAACGCTGAACCTTGAACCCGGACTCGCCCAACGATCTCAACCCGGCCCAACCCGCCGGCGTGCCCCTGAGCGCATCTACCCGCGCGCCCAACGACGCGCTCGATTTGCTCGCAGCACACGATGTCGCCGGCTTCTTCGATCTACATTTTAAAGCGGATTGTATCCACTACTCTCCGGCTTGGAAAAACCTCCTCGGCTACACCGCCAACGATCTCGACGATCCCCGCGAAGTCTGGCGGCAACACATCCACCCTGAAGACTCAGACGCCGCGCCTTACTTCCTCGGCCACCGTCACACACCCGGCACACGCCACATTCAAGTCGAGTTCCGCATGCGCCACTGCCTGGGGCACTATGTATGGCTTCAATGCACCGGCCTCCAACAGATTGGTCCTGACGGCGAACTCGAACGCGTGACCGGCCTCTGCCTCGACGTCACCGAGCGCCACGAACTCGAAGAAGCCAGTCTCGCCAACGATGCTCGCCTCCAAGACCTCACTAGCACCACGGGCCCGCTCGGCGCCTTCGAATTCGATTTCATTCAACACCGCTACTGGGTCGCCCCCGCCTGGAGCCACCTCCTCGGCCACGCCGAAGATGTCGACCCCGCCAAAGCCTTCCGCCAAAGCCTCCCTTCCGACGTCGACCCCGAGCTCGATCTGCCGACGTGGTTCGCCCAGCTCACTCCGGGTCCAGTCAGATTTCATGCCACTCTCACCTTGCGCTCCGCTGACGACCAACCCGTCAGCGTTCTCCTCGGCGCTCACCGCACTCTAAATCGCAAAAACGAACTTAACCGAATCATCGGTTTTATCAGCGCTCTACCCGCGACCCTAACGGCGAACACGCCCTCCCCCGAGCCCGAAATCATCCCTGCCAGTTCTACCACAATCGACGACGCGCTCATCACCTCCACCTTCGCTACCTTGGCCGAAGCCGTCCTCATCATGGACCGACACGGCCACATCCTTATTTCCAACGCTGCCGCCGCACGCTTGCTCCGCCGACCAACCACCCAAATCTCCGGCGCGCCACTGTCCGAAATTTTCTGCCTAGTCCGCCGCGACAACCTACAACCCGGCGAGGACCCCATCACCCGCGCCCTATCCAGCGAAAGCCAACTCCCGCTCATCCAAGACCATGCGCTAGCGTTCGCCGACGCTGCCACCCCGCCCTTACCCGTTCTCTGGACCGCTCGCGCCTCATATGATCAAGCCGGCCAACCCCGCGGCTTTATCGTCGTATTCCGCGATCCCGCAGAAATGAGCCTAACGCCCGATGAGCTTATCAAAGCCAATCGGTTTGAAACCATAAGCCAACTCACCCGCGGCCTCGCCCATGATTTCAACAACCTCCTCACCACCATCCTCGGCGGCATCGCCCTCGCGAAAGACTCTCATCACCCCAACGCCCTCTCCGACGCTGAAAGCGCCAGCCTGAAGGCGAAAAACCTCACCAAAGAACTCCTCTTACTCACCCAAGGCGGCACCGGCTCATCGACTCTCGTTACCGTTGACGAACTCTTCGCGGCGACCCTCAAAATGGCCACCGTCGGCAGCGCCGCCGCCGTCACCGCCGAAGTCTCCCCCGGCACCGATTCCGTGCAAGTCGACCGCGGCCAAATCCTGCAGGTCTTACAAAATCTCGTCCTCAACGCCCTCCAGGCGATGCCGCCCGCGCCCCACCTTGCCCGCGTCCAAATCTACGCGCACAACGTCACTCTCACCTCCGAACAGATCCCCGGCCTCACCGCTGGATCCTACGTCGAATTCGAAATTCGTGATAACGGCACCGGCATATCCCCCGCACACCTTCAGGAAATTTGGTCGCCTTTTTTCACCACCAAAAAGCACGGTACCGGCCTAGGCCTAGCTACCTCCCGCTCTCTCGTGCAGAAACACGGCGGGGTCATCGGCGTGGATTCTACACCTGACGTTGGTACCGTGTTCACGTTTTACCTACCCCGCGCAGAGCACACCCCCGGCTTTCAAGCCAACGCGGCCCCGACGCCACGTTTCCGCACCGGCCGCATCCTGTTTATGGATGATGACGAAAAAATTTCCACGCTCACCGCCGCGATGTTCAATCGCCTCGACTACAAATACGACCTGGCAAAATCCGGCGACGAAGCTCTCGCACTTTACCAACGCTACCTCAACATCGGCCGTCCGTACGACGCTGTCATTGTCGATCTCCACGTCATCGGCGGCATGGGCGGCGAAGCGTGTTATCTCGCGTTAAAACAACTCGACCCCGATGTGCGCGTCATCGCCTGCAGTGGATACGACGAACCCGCTCAAGCTCGCCGCTACCTCGACCTCGGTTTCTGCGGCTACCTCAACAAACCCTATCGTCTCGGCGAACTCGGCCAAGTCCTGAAGACCGTGCTCGGATGAACCGTTGACGTATTGCCGCTAGATTCACGCCTCGCGCCACGTGAACGCGTGGCAAAGCGCCACGCCGGCCGCATCCGCTTCGTCAAACGCCAGGGGTCGCCCGTGTCCCATCATCGCCATCACCGTGCGAGCCATCTGCTCCTTGCTCGCCCGCCCCGCACCCACCACAGCCTGCTTCACGCGCAACGGTGCATATTCAAAAACCAGCAACTCCTGTAACGCGGCCGCGGTCATCGCCGCTCCGCGCGCAGCTCCCAAAATCTGCGCCGTCTGAAAATTCTGCACGAAAATCGTCTGCTCCATAGCCACGTGACGCACCCCCGCACCCGTTAACATCCCGGTCACGGCCCGATGAATCTCAGCTAAAGCAAGCGCCATCGTCAGCTTCGGATGCACCTTCACCGTCTGACAGCGCAGCAACAACGGTGCGCGCCCTGCCGCAAATTCGACCAACGCCAAGCCCGTGCCTCGTAACGATGGATCGATTCCAAGTACCACGCCAACGTACGGCACCTTCCGCCCCAACGAAGCGCCGGCTTGCGCAGTGGTCACGCGCGAATGCGTTGTCGCTGGCACAGGTTGTCCCGCCAGTTTCGCCGCCCACATCTGCCTCACGTTCATTCGCGCCATACCGTAGCTTGCCGCAGAAAACCCATCGAACACACGGAAAATTTAAACCTCATCGCTCGCTTCCGTTTTAGAACAACAAGCGCAACCCTGCGGCCGCCGAGAAAAACAAGGCCAGATTCTCAAACACCTTCTGATTAATACGCGGTAAAATCCGTCGCCCCAACCACGCACCCGCCAACACGGCTGGGGCCAACCACAAATTCAGCGTGAAACTCGGCGGGGTGATCAGCCCAAGGCTAATCATAAATGGCACCTTAAATAGATTCAGCAGCAAGAAAAACACCGCCGCCGTCCCCACGTATTCCATCTTCGGCAGCCGCATCGCCAGCAAGTAAATCGCCATCAACGGACCCGCCGCATTCGCCACCAAGGTCGTAAACCCCGCCAGCACACCAAGCGTGGGCGCAAACCAGATCGCGTGCTCCGCCTCCTGAGAACCGGCTCCCGCGCGCCAACGTCGAAAAAGATGCACCGCTACGAGGGTGACTACGATCCCGCCAATCAACCGCCGCGTCTCGTGATCACCGATCCGCCCCATCGCGAAGTAACCGATCACAACCCCGACCGCCGCCCACGGAAATAACCGCCACAGGTGTCGCCAGTTCGCATGTTGCCGATAAGAACTTACTGCCACCAGATCGCCGAAACACAACAACGGCAACACCAGCCCAGTCGCCTGTTTCGCCGGCAGTATCTGCGCAAAAATCACCACGAAAAGCATTCCCATACCGGCGATGCCGGTCTTGGAAACTCCGACCAAAAGCGCCGCAGCAACGGCCAAAATCCATTCTGCTGTCGTGAAATTCAAGCCGAAGCCTCCATTTGAAAATCACCATCCTTCACGCGAAAAATTTCCCACGCCCCCAGCTCCGCATCCGGCAACGCCGTGCCCGTTGCCAGGATCTGCGATTCGGGATCAATCGCCGCCCAAAATTTCCGACGACGACCCGGATCGAGTTCCCCGAGTACATCATCCGCCAGCAACACCGGACGCACGCCACTCTTCGCATGGAACCAAGCCGCCTGCGCCAAACGCAGTGCAAGCACGACCGAGCGTTGCTGCCCTTCGGAACCAAAATCCTTCGCCTCTTGTCCATCCACTTTGAGCGCAAAATCATCCCGGTGCGGTCCCACGTGCGTGGAGCGCAGCGCGAGATCCCGCGCCCGACCCGCCGCCCAACGAGCCAACAACGCCTCCGCGTCCGGCTGCGCGAAATCCGGCACATATACCAAGGCTGCCGGCTCGGTTCCGTCGCATAGTTTTTGGTAACCAGCCGCCATGCCCGCGCCGATTGATTGTAAGCCGGAAATCCGGCGCGCGATCAACTCGGATGCCGCCGGCGCCAAGACTCGCTCAAACGCTTCTAATTGAGCGTCCACGGCGCCGCCTTTTTTGAGCAACGCATTCCGCTCCGCCAGCGCCCGAGTGTACGTCTGCAAGGCCTGCAAGTAGCTTCCATCCATCGCCGCCAACGTAAGGTCCAACCACCGCCGCCGCCCAGCGGGCGCGCCCCGGACAAGCTGCAAATCCTGCGAAGAAAACACCACAGTCGGAAATTTCCCCAGATAATCCGCAAGCCGCGTCACGCGCGTCTGATCACACCACAATTCCTTGCTGTGTCGGTGGACTTTAATCGTAACTTGGGTCTCGCCTAACCGCGAGTGTTCCAGCGTGCACGCCACGGCCGCCGTCGTTTGTCCGTGCATCAATAGCGTCGAGCTTTCCGCCGTCCGAAAAGATCGCGCCGCCGTTAGATAACCCGCCGCCTCAAGGAGGTTGGTTTTGCCCTGACCATTCTGCCCGACGAAGAACTGGCGCCGCCCCACAAAATCTAGCCGCGCAAACGCCACATTGCGAAAATGGCGAAGAGTAAGCGTGCGCAGGCGCATGTGTCCGCGAGTAGCGGAAAAATTTTCATCGCGGGCAAGCCCGCACCCACCTTTTCTCCCAACATGAAGTTTGCCGCCGCACTCCAAGCGTCCACCTCCACGCTCCAATCCCTGCCCACGATCCGCCCCGCGATCGACGCCGCCGCGGCTCTCATTCTCGAAACCCTGCGCTCCGGCCACAAACTCCTCATCTGCGGCAATGGCGGGAGCGCAGCCGAGGCCGCCCACTTCGCCACCGAGCTCACCGGCCGCTACGCCAAAAATCGCCGTTCGCTACCAGCGCTCGCATTGTCTTCCGATGGTTCGCTCGTCACGTGCATCGGCAACGACTACGGCTTCGACCAAGCCTTCGCCCGACAGATCGCCGGCCTCGCCCAACCCGGCGACCTCGTAGTTGTACTCACTTCCAGCGGCAACTCCGCCAATATCATTGCTGCCCTCAATGAGGCCAAAGCGCGCGACCTCAAAAGCCTCGCCTTTCTCGGCCGAGGCGGCGGCCCAGCTCGAGGCCTCGCGTCGGTCGAACTCATCATACCCGGCCAAAGCGGCCCCGCTACGCAAGAAGCTCACCTTTTCCTCGTCCACTATTTCTGCGAACTGATCGACGCTGAGTTTACCTGAGTTTTTCCGGTGGCACCATTCGCTATCGAGATAGCGGGCACCATAAGTATATTCACTTCGCCACAGGTGGCGTTTTTTCATAGACCGCCCAATTCTTCACGAGCTCATGCACGACGACACTGCCCACGCGGTGCGCAGCCTCGAGCGACGGTAAATATGCTGAGTAGCCCGGCCCAAGTTTCTCGCCGCTCAAACTTTCCGCCGCGTCGCCACCGGGCATCTGCATATCAAAATTACTGGCCGTGCGCAGCACGAGCACGCGCTTCACGTCCACGCGTTTCGCCCGATCGAGCAAGGTCAACGATTGCAGAGTCCCCGTGTCTTCCATCGCCGTCGTCACGTAGTTGCCGGTGCCATCGCTAAAATACTTCACCCAATCATTGGCCCATTGGTTTAGAAGTCTGCCGTGCCAATAAGTCATAGAGGAAAGCGTGTCGCCTTTCATGACTAGCGGCGGCCGCTGCGCCGCCGGAAATCCTGTGTAAAGCGCCCGGCGTTTCTGCATCGGCGCGGAATCCGCCAGAGCGATGTCCTTCGTTAAACGATAGGCCCATTCGACCAAGGCCGGTTCAAGCCGATATGCTTCGCCTTCACTACGGTCGGCAGGCAACTCAAACGGCTTTTTCTTGCGCAACGGAATGAATCCAGTGGTCCAACCCGCCGGGATTTCACGCGCATCGATTTCGTGACCGAGATCGCCATCGACGACCCACTCCGCCCAAACCGCCGCGCCGAGCGGGCCATCATTCGGGTCGATACCGGCGATGCCCGCTACGAGCCAATAACTCTGCGAGAGATCGAAACGCGGATCAAGCCCGAGTGCCATAATTGTCGCCGCGCTCTTTGCCGTGCCGACGCCCGTCACCACGCCGAGCACGCTACCATCGGCATTGGTCCGCAGATCGCGGTAGCCCTGCGGAAACGCATGTACCTGCGTCAGCTGCTCGCGCTCGACCCAGTATTGGAATTCACCCGGACGATCCCCCGTGTCCGCCCCGGCCTCAAACATCGCCACGACTACGACCTTGGGCCGGATCACGCCGGGCGCGGACCACGCCGGCAACGCAAACGCGAGGAACATCAAAACGCTCAACACACGAGAGAATCCCATTAATGTCATGCAGAGGACTCCAGCAGCGCGCGCGCCAAGCGCAAATTGGTTCTTGCCGCACCGAAATGCCGGCGGTTCGCTCCGACTTTAAACCCATGAGCAAAGCCACTACCGCCCAAGAAAACGCCATCATTAAAACCGCCTACGGTGACCTCACCGTCGCCTTCTGGCCCGACGTCGCACCGAAGACGGTGGAGAATTTCAAAAAACTCGCTCGTTCCGGCTACTACGATGGCACCGCCTTTCACCGCATCATCAAGGGCTTCATGATCCAAGGCGGCTGCCCCAACACCAAAGTCGGTGAAAAAGGCATGCCCGGCACCGGCGGCCCTGGCTGGCAAATCAAGGCCGAGTTTAACGACAAAGCCCACGTCCGCGGCGTTCTTTCTATGGCCCGCTCGTCCAACCCCGACTCCGCCGGCTCGCAGTTCTTCATCTGCCACGGTGACGCCAAATTTCTAGACCGCCAATATACCGCCTTTGGCCAAGTGATCGCCGGTGAAGACGTTCTCGAAAAACTCGCAAACGTACCCACCAAGTCCGGCGGCGGCGGTGAGAAGAGCACGCCCATCGAACGCGTCAGCCTCGAGAGCGTCACGATCGTTGCCGCTTAAACCGCTTCGATAATTAGCCTCTGATCAAAAAGGCCGGTCTTACGGACCGGCCTTTTTAATGAGCCTGAACCAAGATTACGCGTAACCCAGCGCCTTCGCCACCGCGCCGCAGACAACTTTGCCGCCGCGCGTGTTCACGCCTTTCGCCAAGCCGGGATGTTCCGCAAGCGCCCGTTCTACACCTTTCTGGACTAGCGTCGCCACAAAAGGCTCCGTCGCCTGCGTCAGACCCATCGTCGAGGTGCGACCCACCAACGCCGGCATATTGGGCACCGCGTAGTGAATGACACCGTATTGCTCATAAACGGGCTCCTCATGCGACGTCGGCCGGATCGTCTCGATACAACCACCTTGGTCGATCGCGATGTCCACGATCACGCTACCCGGCCGCATCTGCGCGACCATTTTTTTAGAAACAACTATCGGAGCCTTAGCCGCTGGGATCAGTACCGCCCCGATCAACAAATCTGCATCGGCCACACTCGCCTCGAGGTTCGCCGGATTCGACATAAGTGTGACGACGCGTCCGCGATACTCGGAGTCCAGCGCTTCAAGTTTGCGCGTATCCAAATCAAGTACGGTCACACGAGCGCCCATGCCTGCAGCCATTTGCACCGCATGCGCCCCAGAGTTACCTGCACCGACCACGACGACGTGCCCCGGCAGCGTGCCGGGAATACCGCCGAGCAAAACCCCTGAGCCACCATGCTGCGACTGGAGAAAATACGCGCCGACCTGAATCGCGAGCCGACCCGCAATCTGCGACATCGGCTTCAGCAACGGAAACGATCCGTCACTGGCCTCCACTGTTTCATAAGCGATTCCGAGAATTTTTTTCTTCAACAACACTCTCACCAGCTCCGCACCCGCCGCTAGATGGAGATAGGTAAATAACATCTGCCCCGTGCGCATTCGCCCGTATTCAGCGGGCAGAGGCTCCTTTACTTTTAAAATAAGATCAGCCTGCGCCCACACCTTCGCCGCGGAGCCGACCAAGGTCGCTCCGGCTGCCCGATATTCCGCGTCCGTAAATCCAGCGGTGTATCCTGCCATTTTTTGCACCAAGACCTCCGCCCCGAGTGCCACGCAACGGCGGCACAAGCTAGGGGTCATCGAGACGCGCGTTTCGCCGATTTTAATTTCTTTCGGTACGCCAATTTTCATGAAAGTAGCTCAATCCCGAAACCATAAAAACGCAACGCCCCAGAAAACTCCAAGTTAACTACGCTTCTGCGTCGCGACCCAGTCGCGGATGTTCCCGTCTAGCACACTCAATGGCACGGCACCGTGACGCAGCACCTCATCGTGAAACGCGCGTACGTCGAACTTCGCCCCGAGCTCCTTGGTGGCAAAGGCGCGCAGTTCTTTAATTTTAAGTTCCCCAAGCTTGTAAGCCAAAGCCTGCCCCGGCCACACGATGTAACGGTCCACCTCGACCACGATGTCGTGTTCACTTTTGCCGGCGTTGTCTTTAAAAAAATCGATCGCCTGCGCCCGCGACCAACCGAGCGCGTGCATCCCGGTATCCACCACAAGTCGCACCGCTCGCCACATTTCATAGGTCAGCTGACCAAATTTTGCGTAAGGGTCTGTGTAAAAACCCATCTCTTCACCCAAACTCTCCGAGTAGAGTCCCCACCCTTCGACGAACGCCGTGTACCCGCCCCAGCGCCGAAAATCCGGCAACGAGCCCAGCTCTTGCGCGATGGAAATCTGAAGATGATGTCCCGGCACCGCCTCGTGTAACGTCAGCGCTTCCATCTCCCACTTAGGCCGAGTAGCCAGGGCATAAGTGTTGGCGAAAAAATAGCCCGCGCGACCACTCTCCGCGGCACCTGGATAATAATAAGCAGTGGTCTGCGATTTCTCAGCGTAACTCGGCACCGGCAACACCCCATACGGCGTCCGCGGCAAGGTGCGGAATAATTTGATCAATTGCGGATCTGCCCGCTTCGCGATATCACGATAGGCTCGTAAGAGCTCTTCTTTGTCGGTGAAGAAAAATTTCGGATCGGTCCGAAGAAATCCAAAAAACTCCGCAAGTGTGCCTTTAAAACCCGTTTCTGTTTTTACGCGCTCCATCTCAGCTCGGATACGTTTCACCTCGGCCAAGCCGATGTCATGAATCTGCTGTGGCGTTAGATCCGTCGAAGTCTCTGTCTTCACTCGCCATGCATACCACGCCTTACCCTCGGGCAATGCCGAGGCGGCCGTAGTCGTGCGTGCGCCGGGCAGATATTTTTCCGCCAAAAATGCATGGAGTCGTTCAAATGCCGGCTTCACCTCCACCTTGTAAGCCTGCACCGCCTCCGCTTTTAACCGCGCCGCCTCTTCGCCTGAAACGCCAGGGCCTGGACGTGTAAAACCTCCGAGTAAGGGGCTTTTTAAAGGATCTGCCGGAATCTGGTTGAGTACTTGCTGAGGCACATCACGCAACGTAATCTGGGGTGGCGTCACACCGTGCGAAAGTCCCTCCGCGAGCAAAGCGATCACTTGATCGATTTGCTGCGGCAAGACCCTTAAGCGCGCTACCTGCGCCTCAAGTTGGGTAACACTCGCCGTGGGCATCGTAGCAAACACTTGCGCCGCGTCCTGATGCACGCCGTTGAGCTGGGTGACCTGAACTAACTCAGCTGGAAACCGTGCGCCCTCCAGCGCTTCTTCTAGCTGGCGCTTAAATAAATCATAGCTAACGCGCTCGCTCGCACTCAAAGCCGTTCGCTCGATTGTCGCCAACACTGAGAGCGGTCGACCCGCGAGACGTTTGCGCTCCTTGATCGCCGCCGCGGTCAGATCAGTCCACTTAGTCTCGTAGCCCGGCGCACCTATGTAGGTCGCAAACTCAGGCGCAACCGAAAGCGTGTAAGACCACTCGACTTTAAAAAGGGCCTGCAATCGCTCGCCGTCGGCCGTGCGTCCTTTAGCCGCGGCGATGGCCTGAAACTGTTCGTCGTAGTCAGCCGCACGCGCACTGATGACGGCCATACCCATGACCAAAATCACTAAAACTCCAAAACAGAATTTGCTTCGCATGGCTGAAACCTTTCTCAGTCTTCGGCCACGATGCAAGACGCCGCACCCAAGCCCCTGCACTTGATCGTCGCCTGCGCCAAAAATCGCGTTATCGGCCTAGGCGGCCGGTTGCCTTGGCACATTGCTGAAGATACCGCTTTTTTTCACGCCGCTACCGCGGGTCAAACCGTTGTGCTCGGCCGCATCTGCTACGAAACTTGGCCTCAAGTTCGTTCTGAAGGACGTCATCCCGTCGTCATCAGCCGCAACTCAGCACTCGCGCAAGCCGGCGTACACGTTACCCCCACATTTACTTCCGCCCTCGACCTTGCCGATACGTTGCCCGGAAAAATCATGATCTGCGGCGGTGAGCGTATTTACGCTGAGGCGCTGGCTTGCGGCCGTCCGCTTCGCCTTCAGCTCACACTCATTCACGCCGAGATCGCCGGCGACACGTTCATGCCCGATTGGCGCCATCTTCCTTGGCGTGAACTTTCCCGTCGCGAGAGCGCCGATGCGAATCACCGCTACACGTTTTTTGAATTGTCGTTACCGTGAGGGGGCGGTTCGTCGCACGCGGTGGTGCTGAAATGAAACGGTAGGTAGGCCGGGCAAAATCCAAAAACCGCAGTTAAGATAGGAATAAAACCAATCAAGCCCCACCAACTTAAAAAGTGCCCACCCAAAACCAGAATCACGCAGCCGACAACGAACCGTACCGCACCATCATAAGAGCCAACATTTGTTTTCATAGGGTTATTGAGGAACTGGCCTCAACTTAACCCGAGCGGCTTTTTTCGGCTGCGCAGATCTTGCGCAATCTTCACCGCTCCAACTGTAAAGACCCTTACCGTGACAACGCCGCGTGAGCCTTCGCCACTTCTACGTACTTCTCCGCCCAGGCACGCAATCCAGCCTGTTCTGGCCCCGTCAAAGCCCGCACGACCTTCGCCGGCGAACCGTAAACCATCGAGCCCGGGGGACACGTGAAACGCTGAGGCACGAGCGCGTTGGCGCCTACAATGCTCCGCGCTCCGATATGCGCCCCATCGAGCACGGTCGCACCCATGCCGATCAAGCATTCATCCTCAATCGTGCACGCATGGACGATCGCTGAATGACCGATCGTACACCAGGCACCGATGTGCGCCCCATGCGCATCCGAGAGGTGCACCACCGCGTTGTCTTGAATGTTAGTCCCCTCGCCCACGCGGATTTCCTTGATATCACCGCGCAATACCGCGCCATAAAATACACTGCTCGAAGGCCCGAGCACCACGTCGCCCACGACCGTGGCATTGGCCGCGACAAAAAGCGCGCGCGCCGTGTCTGGCTTTTGACCGAGATGCCGCGCAAGACGAAAGGAGACACTGTCGTTGGAGTTCATTTTTCTTTAGAGTAGGATGCGCCAATGGCTTTTGGCGCCACCGCTTGGCCGACAAAACCAGCGAGCAGCAACACTGTGAGTACATAAGGCAGCGCGAGAATAAACTGCACCGGAACAACGCCGACCACTGGCAATGCCACCCCTTGCAGGCGCGTAGCGAGCGCGTCCGTAAACGCGAACAACAGACACGCCCCGAGAGTAGGCCAAGGCTTCCATTTACCGAAAATCAACGCCGCTAGCGCAAGGTAGCCCTTACCCGCCGTCATATCTCGCACGAAACCGGAACTGGCCGCCGTCGACAGATAGGTGCCGGCAAATCCACACAACACGCCCGAAATGATCACAGCCTGATAACGCAGCCTATTGACTGAAATACCCGCCGTATCCACGGCGTGTGGGTTCTCTCCAACCGCGCGCAAACGCAGGCCGAAACGCGTACGATAAAAGATCCAAGCACTGAAAGGCACTAGCGCCGCCGCGAAATAAACGAGTAGATTTTGCCCGCTCATCACCTCCGCATACAGCAGCCCAGGGAACGGCACTTCCCGTGCCGCCTGCGCCCACGGCCACACGAGGCCTGTAAAGCGTTGCCCCACTCCGTCGAGCTGCGGTGTTTGTCCGCCAAGGTTGAACCACGCGAGCCCGAGCGTGGGCCCGAGGCCAACGACCATAATCGTCACAGCCATGCCTGCCACGACTTGATTGCCGCGGTGCGTGATGCACGCGTAACCGATCAACAACGCGAGAGCCACTGAAGTTAAAATACCCGCGCCAAGACCGAGCCACACCGAACCCGTCGTCGCTGACACGGCCGCGGCCGCAAAGGCCGCACCCAGCATTTTGCCTTCAAGCCCCAGATCAATGACGCCAGAACGCTCAGAAAAAAGTCCCGCCATCGCCGCCAACAACAACGGCGTCGCCACGCGAATTGTCGCAGCTAGCAACAGCACGATGAGTGTGTACGTTTCCATTTACTCGATCTCTTTTTTAATGCGCACACGCGCAACCAGCGCCGTCAACGGTGCCCGAAAAATATTTTCCATCGCGCCGCACAGTAATATCACGAGGCCCTGAATCACTACCACCATGTCGCGATTGATCTTAGGCATGTCGAAGGAGAGCTGCGAGCCTCCTTGGTAAAGCGCACCGAACAACACCGCCGCTACCACAATTCCCGCGGGATGGTTGCGGCCCATCAAAGCCACCGCGATGCCTACAAAGCCCGCGCCACTTGGAAAATCCATCAAAATACGGTGCTGTGAACCCATGAGCTCGTTGAGCCCGAGTCCACCCGCCAACGCACCGGATATCAGCATCGCGCCCACGATGACGCGCGGCGGAGAAATCCCCGCGTAAACAGCCGCCGCCGAGTTGGCTCCGGCCACACGCAGCGCGAAACCCCAGCGCGTTCGCCAAATAAAAATCCACACACCAGCCGCCGCTATGAGCGAGAGTCCAAACGCGAGATTGAGCGGCGTCGCCACCACAGTGATTCCGATTTTGGCGAACAATTCGTGCGCGGCCGGCATCACGGCGTTGGCGGGAAACTCTCGCGTCTCCGGCGATTGTTGACCCGGCTTAATGAGGACGTTGACGAGCAGATACGTCATTAATGCCGCAGCGATAAAGTTAAACATGATCGTCGTAATCACGATATGGCTCCCGCGCCGCGCTTGGAGCCAGGCGGGAATAAACGCCCACGCCGCACCAAAAATCGCCCCGGCCAAGACTGCGAGCGGCAACACCACCCAAAACGGCCACGTCCCCAAATACAGACACACAAGCCCCGTACCCAAGCCACCGATATAGGCCTGCCCCTCGGCGCCGATGTTGAAAAGTCCCGCGTGATAGGCGACCGCTACGGCAAGCCCGGTGAAGATAAAATTGGTCGCGTAATAAAGCGTGTAGCCCATGCCTTCCTGCGTCCCGAGCGCGCCCGTCGCCATGAGTTTGAACGCTGCAATAGGGCTTTCCCCAAGGATTTTTATAATCAGACCGGCGAAGACGAGCGCCACGCCAAGATTAATGAGCGGCAACAAACCAAGTTCAGCCCATCTCGGAAGTTTGGCGGGCGCGCTCATTGCGAAGCCTCCCCTCGTACACCGGTCATCATGAGGCCAATTTTTTCTTCAGTCGCCTCGGCGCGCGACAACTCGCCGATGATTTCGCCACCATTCATCACCAAAATACGATCCGCGAGCGCAAGAATCTCATCGAGCTCGACCGATACGAGCAGCATCGCCTTACCTGCATCGCGCAGCGCGATGAGTCGTTTATGGATAAACTCGATCGCACCAATATCCACGCCACGTGTTGGCTGCCCGACGAGCAACACTTTGGGATCAGCGTCGATTTCACGCGCGAGAACGAGTTTCTGTTGATTGCCTCCAGAAAACGTCGCGAGGCGCAGCTCTGGCTGGGCCGGACGCACATCAAACTCCGCCATTTTTTCCGCGCACGCAGCACGAATAGCCGCTTCGTCACGCAAGCCACAGCAATTGAAACGTGCCGCATCATGATAACCAAGCATCGCATTATCAGCGGCCGAAAATTCCCCAACTACCCCCATCCGCAAACGATCCTCCGGCACGTGCGCCAGCCCAAGTGCGCGCCGCGCACACGGATCGAGTTGCTCGCGTACGAGGTCGCGCCCGCCGAGGGAAATTTCACCGCAACTCGCTGTGCGCGTACCCGCCAAGGCCTCAAGCAATTCAGACTGACCGTTACCCGCCACACCAGCGATACCGACAATTTCACCAGCCCGCAGAGTAAAACTTGCATTTTTTAGTCGAGCCACGCCCAGACGGTCCCTGACCTCGAGCGCCTTGACGGTTAGTAAAGCTAAGCCCGGCTTCGCCGGACGTTTCTCCACCTGGAGCAATACCGCGCGACCCACCATGTGCTCCGCGAGGCCGCGCGGCGAGGTTTCGCGCGTGATAACTTCCGCGACGATCGCTCCTTGCTTCATCACCGTGACACGATCGGTGACGGCCATGATTTCGCGGAGCTTATGCGTAACGAGAATCACTGCTTTGCCCTGCGCTCTTAAGCGCCGTAGCATGCTGAAGAGTTGATCCGCCTCGTGAGGCGTGAGTACCGCTGTCGGTTCATCCAAAATCAAAACCTCGGCTCCGCGGTAAAGCGCTTTAAGAATTTCCACGCGCTGCTGGAGCCCGACCGACAATTCTGAGACCACCGAATCAAGCGGCACTTCTAGTCCGTAATCACGCGCCAAACGCCCAAGTTCCGCTCGCGCAGACGCGAAGCCCCCCGCGAGGAGCGCACTGCCCTCGACGCCTAGCACAACATTTTCAAGCACCGTGAAATTTTCCACGAGCATGAAGTGTTGATGCACCATACCGATGCCCGCCGCGATGGCCTCCTGCGGCGAACCGATTTCGACGGCGCGGCCATGGACGCGGATCTCGCCCGCGTCCGCACAATGAAAACCGTAGACGATGTTCATCAACGTGGATTTGCCCGCACCATTTTCTCCGATGAGGCCGTGGATACTGCCCGGGGCCACGGCGAAGGTGATCGCGCGGTTGGCATGCACCGCCCCGAAGCGTTTATCGATACCGCGCAACTCGAGCGCGGGCGGAGCGTCGGGCGGCGTAAATGGGGGCGCTGCGGGCTCCTTCGACACAGGATGCGTTTAAGGCGCCTTGTATTCCGCGACGACGATTTTTCCGCTGACGATGTCGGCCTTGGCCTTTTGGAGGCGGGCCTCGATGGCGGGCGTGAGCAACTTACGGTTATACTCGTCGAGGGAGTAACCAACGCCATTTTCCGGAAGACCGAGCACGAGCTGACCTGGCTTCCAAGTGCCGGCCTTGGCTTCGCTAAACGCCCGATAGACAGCCACGTCCACACTCTTCATGGCGGAGGTCAATACACTGCCGGGATGCAGGTAGTTTTGATTGCTGTCGCAGCCGATACTAAATTTTCCCGCATCTTTCGCCGCCTGCATGACGCCTATACCGGTCGCACCCGCCGCGTGGAAAACGACATCGGCTCCACGGCCGAATTGGCTTCGTGCGAGTTCGGCGCCCTTGGTCGGATCACCCCAAGCGGCCGGCGTAGTACCCGTCATGTTTTCAAATATCTCGGCCGCGGGATTCACAAAATGGACCCCTTGCGCGTAACCGAGGGCGAACTTGCGAATAAGAGGAATATCCATGCCGCCAACGAAGCCAACTTTACCTGTTTTTGAAACTAGGGCAGCAGCCATTCCGCACAGAAACGACGACTCCTGTTCGCGGAAATTGATCGACTGGACATTGGGTAGATCGACAACGGCGTCGATAATGGTGAATTTCACCGCCGGAAACTGCTTGGCGACTTTCTCAACCGCGGAGGCCTGTGTGAAACCGACCGCGACGATGATGCTGGCGCCGCGCTTAGCGAGTTGTGCCATGGCTAGATCGCGCTGCGCGGCGTTAGTAATCTCAAATTCACGATAAGCGATGCCGGTATCTTTCTTGAATTTCTCCGCGCCCTCACTGGCCGACTGGTTGAACGAGCGATCAAACTTGCCGCCAAAATCATAGACGATGGCCGGCAGAAAATCCTTTTCCGCCGCGCCGGCGACCGACGCAATAAAAACCACAATGCAGAGGGTAATCGCAGCCAAACAGCGGTGAACGTGAGTTGAAAACATGGGGTAAAAGTCCATTTCGATTAATTTTCAACCGTGAACCAGTGCCGCCGCCTAATCAATGCCTGATACTCAGAACCGTTTGCGCGATCTGCTTTCAGTCGAAAATTAATCGTCGGGAATTATTTTTTATACCAGTCACCAATCTCACGCTGTAGCCAGACGCCTGCGGCGCTGACAGCTGCGATTTGCTTGGCGCGGGCGCGGGCCACGGTTTCAGCGCTAGAACCCGTTTGTTGGGCGAGAGCCGCATAGACAGCTTCACGGTCACGATTCTCTGCCGCTACTACGTCACCCGCTTCCGCGTTGGCACCGCGGAGCTCAACGAGTCCACGATTGTTTTCACCGATGACGCCTTGGCTTTTCCAAGAGTCGAGATTCGCAAGGCGTTTACTCATGCGGCCTTTCACGGCGCCGAGATCCTCGGCGCGCAAGCTAGCCATCGTCGCCGAAAATAAACCAAGGACCAGCAGAACACGGAGAAATATAGTTTTCATGGGTGAGTTTTAAGATTTGGCGGGAAGCGTTCCGATGGTGGCCGATTTTTTATCGAGGTCGCCGAAGAAATCATCGAGGGCGCGGTCGACTTTGACGTTCACATCGAGCGTCGCATGGACCTTAACCTCGATCGGTTGAACAGTGACGTTCAAACAACCGGACAACAAAAAACCAGCGAGCACAGGAAGTATGCGTAGCATAGAATAGAGGTTCATGAATGGACCGCGGGGAGCAACGAAAGTTTCCTCATCGCAAAGAGAGCGTGGAACCGTTCTCAGCGCCGAGACGCAGCACGTAGGCCAGCGGGCCTTTCACGCCAATCTCAAAGCTGACAGGGCCTACTGAAGTGCCGTCGAGCGCGGGACGGGCCTGGATCAAGACGCGAGCGGAGTGTCCCTGTACATCACCTTCGGGAGTGAGCCGGACTTCAAGCGATTCGACTTTGAGCGCAGTGCGACCTAGTTCGATCGCTACCAAGTCCGCATACCCCGGGTTCAAGGGTGCCAGCCTCCGTGTCATCGGCCCAAGCCAAGCTGGCAGCAACGCGAAGCGCTCGGGCACACTCGCACTCAAAAGGCCCGGAGCCGGCGCCAGCCGCAACATCATCGGTTCATCAGGGACGAGGTCGAGACGCCCCGCCCCGATCTGTAACCCGAGCGCTTTACTCCAGCCCAGTTGCAACGCGCCCTGCACACGTCCTTGCGCCTCAGCCAAACCCGTCGGCACGAGCGCCACCGCGTCGGCCAAGCCGATGCGACGGATCGTTAAAGCCACTTGAATCATCAGCGGGGAAAGCGGCAACGTAAACGGCGCCGCTTCGATTTCACCGCCTGCAATCTCCACGCGCGCTTCTTCGATTTGCGGTAAAAGACGTTCATCTATTTGCGCCCGCACGAGTAAATTTCGGGCCCCAAAACGGCCAGTCGTGATGGAGCCGATGGTCAGACGCAGCGGACTCACGCTCGACCAGCGCGCGGGGTTCTGCTCAAAAATAAAATCTCCCTCCAACGCGATGTCCTCCAGCGCCCAGCCTTGCGAGGCATGACGAACCGCTCCTCGTCGCCACTCAATCATCATACGACCCTCGAGTTGACCGCCACGAATTACCCCATCGCCACGCAATTCCATGTCCCCCTCAGCCACAGCGCCCGCGAGTGTCGGACTAAGCTGCGGTGCGAGGCGCGGGAGCCAAATAGCCGGATCAAGCCGACCTTCGCGAAGGGTCCACGTGCCCGCGTCGAGGTTGGAATCAATTGCGACACGCATCTGCATACGAGCGCCCGGCGCATCGGCGAAAAGGTGAAGGTGCAGGCGCGCATCGGCCAAACTTGTGATTTGAACTCTCCAGACGAGTTCGGGAGCCCAAGGAAATTTAAAAACCTTAAGCGTGCCACCAAGCTCACCGGCCAGCATTGGACGCGCCATTGACTGCGCACGAGTCGGGACCCAAGCGAGCAGCCCGCAAAGGGCGAAGAAAAAAACGGGACGATAAAAGCGCATCGGACGTTGGCCGACGCATGACTTGGCGGAGCCCAGCGCGACTGCCAATCCCCAAGCGCGTTCGTCGTCGCCGAGCATTATTGCGCAGCCCGAAAAACAGCTCAAACCACCGGCACGGCAGGGAGATTCCAAATCTGTTCGGCGTATTCTCGAATGGTGCGGTCGCTTGAGAATTTGCCGAGGCGCGCGGTGTTGAGGATCGCGGATTTCGCCCAGCCGGCGCGGTTGCGATACGCGGCGTCGACTCGGCCTTGGGCGTCACAATAAGCGCGAAAATCTGCTAGCACAAGGAACGGATCGCCTTGGTGCAGAAGCGAAGCATGTACCGCGGAAAACGCGCCAGTTTCACCCGGAGTCCAGTAGTCACTGCCGAGCCAGTCAATGACGGCCCGGAGTTCTTCGTCAGCGTGGTAATAATCCCAAGGGTTGTACCCTTTGGCCCAAACGGCTTCGACCTGTTCGACGGTGAGGCCGAAGATAAAAATATTTTCCGCGCCGACTTCTTCACCGATCTCGACGTTTGCGCCATCGAGGGTGCCAATAGTAAGGGCGCCATTGAGGGCGAGTTTCATGTTGCCGGTGCCAGAGGCTTCCTTGCCGGCCGTAGAAATCTGCTCTGAGAGATCGGCGGCGGGGATGATTTTTTCGGCGAGCGAGACACGGTAATTGGGCAAAAAGACAACTTTGATTTTTCCGCCGATGCGCTCGTCAGCGTTGATGCGGGCGCCGATGGTGTTGATCGCACGAATGATATTTTTCGCGACGTCGTAACCGGGTGCGGCTTTGGCAGCGAAGACGAAAACTCGCGGCACGACATCGAGCGCGGGGTTCTGCAACAAGCGTCGGTAGAGAGCGAGAATGTGAAGCAGATTCAGGTGCTGACGCTTGTATTCGTGGAGGCGTTTAATTTGGACGTCGAATAGCGCATCAGACGAAACGTCGATGCCGCACTCGGCTTTGATGACGGCAGCGAGCTCAGCTTTATTGGCGCGTTTAATAGCCATAAATTCGGACTGAAACGCGGCGGCGTCTGCCGATTTTTCTAAGCCACGGAGCTTAGCTAAGTCGCGCACCCACAAGTTGTTGCCGAGCGTGCGAGTGATGAGCGTGGAAAGGCGCGGGTTGCACTTGAGCAGCCAACGGCGTGGCGTGATGCCGTTGGTCTTGTTTTGAAATTTACCCGGAAACAAGGCGTCGAATTCAGGGAAGAGATCTTTTTTGAGTAACGCGGTGTGGAGCGCGGCGACGCCGTTGACGGCGTGGGAACCTACAACGGAGAGGTGCGCCATGCGGACCATTTTCGGGCCATCTTCGTCGATAATGGAGCAGATGCGTTTCTTGTGGTTGTCGCCGGGCCAGCGCGCTTCGACTGCGACCATGTGATTCACGTTGATCTCGTAGATGATCTGTAGGTGGCGCGGCAGCACGCGCTCAAAGAGCGGTACACTCCAGCGCTCGAGCGCTTCGGGCATCAACGTGTGATTGGTGTAAGCGAAGGTAGCGGTTACGATCGGCCATGCGCGCGTCCAGGCGAGACCCTCTTCATCGAGCAATATCCGCATGAGCTCAACGACCGCGATGGCCGGATGAGTGTCATTTAGTTGGACCGCGACTTTATCAGCAAAGTTGTCCCAAGAATTAGCGGGATTACGACGATGCCGGCGGATGATATCGCGCAATGAACAGGCGACGAAAAAATACTGCTGCACTAAACGGAGCTCTTTGCCGTTTTCCGTTTTATCGTTTGGATAAAGAACTTTTGAAATCGTCTCGCCCACGGCTTTTTCGCGCACGGCCTCGACGTAACCGCCACTGTTAAACGCAGCCAAATCAAAGTCCTCGGTAGATTTGGAGGCCCAGAGACGCAGCATGTTGACCGTTTGGGTGCCATAACCAGCAATGGGGATATCGTGCGGCACGCCTAAGATCGTCTTGGTATCGACCCAGCGCGGGCGGTAGTGACCCCGGTCGTCGAAGACATTTTCAACTCGTCCAAAGATGCGGACTTCCTGGGTATATTCCGGGCGAACCACTTCCCAAGGACTACCGAAAATAATCCAGTTATCCGGGGCTTCGACCTGGTGACCATTCACAAAAGACTGCCTAAAGAGTCCAAACTCGTAGTAGATTCCGTAGCCAAGTGCGGGATAATCCATCGTCGCGAGCGAATCGAGGAAACACGCAGCAAGACGGCCGAGACCGCCATTACCTAACCCCATGTCGACTTCGGACTCGCGGATTTTCTCAAAATCTTGCCCCAAGCCTTTGAGCGCGGCTTGGGCCGTGTCGAGTAGACCCGTTGCAAGGAGGTTGTTGCCGAAGAGTCGGCCCATGAGGTACTCGAGCGAGAAATAATAAACTCGGCGCACGTTCTGGGCATTGTGCACGGACTGCGTAGCGATCATACGCTCATGAATCGTGTCCCGCACCGCTAGCGCGGTCGCAACCCACCAATCACGCGAAGTAGCCGAGGCCGGATGCCGCGCTAGCGTCGAGGTGAGATGCCGCAAAATCAAAGCCCGGAAACTCGCCTCACTCACCGTTGTGTCCGCACCCGCAGCGGGCGCAGAACACGCGATAGCAGCGCCAGGTGATGTGGGTTGGGATTTAGCGGCAGATTTGGCCATGGGTATAAATAGAGCGTACTAACAGGATTCATGCCAGCATCAGGATAACTCTGGTAGTTAATTTCTTGCGACAAACCCGATTATTTCTGAAAGCGCCGCGCCAACTCGCCATGATTCAGCTCAATAAAGGTAGGACGGCCAGACGGACTCGTCAGCGGGGTGCGCGTCGCAAACAACTCTACAATAAGGGCGCGTAAGGCCGCTTCTGCGGGCGCGGCCGGCAAGCGAATCGCTTTGGCCGTGGAGATGCGTGCGAGCTCTTCTCGAGCCAGGGCAAGATTACTCTCAGGTAGACGACCATCACGAAGTGCCCCGAGCACATCACGGACAAAGGATTCCGCATCCGCCGGTTCCATCCACGTCGGCAAGGATTCGATGCGGAAAAAATTACGCCCAAATTCTCCAATTTCAAAACCGTGACCGGCGAGAAATCTCGTGCGATCAATTAACAACGCCGCGGCGATGGGATCAAGTTCCAGCGGAATAGGTAACAACAAGCGTTGGCTCGGTACGGCGCCGGAGGCAAATTGCACTACCAGTCGGTCAAACCAGATGCGCTCATGCGCAGCTCGCCGATCGAGCAAAACAAGCCCAGCAGACGTCTCGAAAAGAGCATAACTACCGTGCGCCAGACCTATGTAGCGCCACGATGTCATGGAAATTTCATGACGCGCATCTCGGCTGAAATCGGAAGCAATCGGCGGCTGTAGTCCTGTTGTAGCCGACAGAATCGCTGGGGCCGCGCGGAATGGCGCGGCGGTTGTCGCGGCGGAAAATCGCGGCACAGGCGCAGGCACGACCAGGGGCGCCAAACCAGAAGGCAAAGTTAGCTCTGCGACGGGCCTGATCTCTGTAGCTTCCACCACTGGTACGACAGGCGCAGCAACCTCGCGCAGACGGTGCAAGACGCTACGAATCACAAATCCACGCACCTGCGGCTCGCTGCGAAAACGTACTTCGCGCTTTGCCGGATGTACGTTGACGTCTACCGCCGCCGGATCGCATTCAAAAAATACGAACGCCAACGGGTACCGCCCCTTCGGGAGCGATTCATGATAACTCTCTATGAGAGAATAATTAAGCGTGCGACTGTCCACCGGACGGCCGTTTACAAAAACAATCATCTCGTGACGCGTAGCCCGACCCACTCCAGGCCGACCAATCAAGCCCGAGAGTTTCAAACCCGGCTCGACGCTCTCGATTGCGATGAGCGACTCGGCGATCTGTTGACCAAAGATTTCTGTAACTCGCTCGGCCAGTGTCGAACACTCTGGGGATCGAAAAATTACCCGCCCATCCTCGATGAGAGTGAACGCCACCTGCGGACTCGCTAGGGCATAAAGCCGCACGCACTGCACGATATGCGCTGCTTCTGTCGCGTCAGTTTTGAGAAATTTCCGGCGAGCTGGCACTGAATTGAACAGATGCGTCACCTCCATCCGCGTGCCGACGGGGCGGCCACAATCGCGGACGTGAATAAACTTCCCTCCGTTGATCAAAATCTCCGTGCCATCATCACTATCGGCGACACGAGTCTGGAGTTCAAAGCGCGATACGCTCGCGATCGATGGCAACGCCTCGCCGCGAAAACCAAACGTATGCAAACAATCCAAGTCCGCCGCTTCAGCGATCTTGCTTGTGGCATGCCGTTCCAGCGCGAGCAACGCATCGTCGCGCGTCATGCCCGAGCCATTATCCTCAATGCGCATCAACGAGCGTCCGCCATGGCGGAACTCGACCTCGATTCGCGTCGCGCCGGCGTCGAGGGCATTTTCCACCAGTTCTTTTACCACCGCAGCCGGGCGCTCTATCACCTCGCCAGCGGCGATCTGATTAGCGACTCGGTCGGGAAGAATACGAACTTTGGCCATCGGAACAGGAAAGGAAAGCGAGATGAATCCCGGAAAACGCGGCAAACGGAAGCGCGGAATTATTTTCGCTCGGCACGCGGAGGCGCGACCTCACGCACGAGACTTTTGGCATCAATGAGATTCACGAGGTAAGACGCCGCCCGAAAGGGATTAAGGACAGCGTTGCCGATGATAATCGGATCAACGTGCGTTTTCGTATCTTCCCGCAGTCGCGCAAAAAGCACCGACAAAATACAGCAGCAAACCAACACACTCGCGAAAAAAACCTGGAAAAGCTCAACGTTGATCCCCGGCACGCCGGCCGGCCCCGTGCTCTTTAAAACCATTCCCCAAAGAATCGGCGTGCACCCGCCAACGCAGGCAATGGCCGCACCGTGGATCGAGATGTAGAGCGCACGTTCACCCTCCGGAGAAACTTTCGGTAGATAATGCAGATTGGCGATATTCCAACACACCGCGCCGAGCCCGATGATAAAATATATTCCGCCCATCACGACGGCGCCCCCGATAAATTCACGCAAATAAAGCCCCCACAGCACCGCCGCCACCGCGACCAACCCGAGCGACACCAGAAAAAACGCCCGTGCCCCTACCGCATCAATTCGCCTGCGTATCAACCACGCCCCTGCGATAACCCCACAGTAGCGTAACACCTCAAACTGCATGATCCGTCCCGGCGTCAGATTTCCGCCGACTTTGAGATAATACGCCGCAAATGGCGGAATCGGCGTAGTGATCACCGCGTACCACACCGCCAGCCAAAGATAGCGCCGAAAATCCGATGGCGCGAACAGCAACCGCGGTGTGTCGCGCAACACCGAACGCAGACTGACCGCTGGCGGACGCGCGATATCCGGCAAACGTTTTAACGAGTAATAACTAAGCGTGGAGCCGAGTAATGCGATCACGTACTGCACCAATAAGGCCGTATAAATCGGCAGCCACGCAAAGAGCCCCGCGCACGCGATTAACGCCCCCACTCCGCCGATGCCCGAGAAAAATTGATCACTCGCAAAATAGCGTCCCTGCACGCGCGGCGGCAACAGACCCATCAACCACGCCGTCATGGCCGATGCACCGATTGAGCGAAAAAAACAAAAGAAAAACACACTCCACACCAACGTCGCTACCATCCACGGCTGACCCGTCTCCGGAGCAAGCACCGCCAGCCACACCGGCAACACGAGGAAAAAACTGCGAATCCCCCAGCCACCCAAGGTCACACGCTTGAAACCAAAATGCGGTAAAAGCGCAGTCGCCGCGACCTGCACCGGCGTGAGCAAAAACACAAACGAGTACGCTAACCCCACTTGAAGCGACGAAGCCCCGAGCCGCTCCGCGAAAAGCACCATCGGCGTACCAATCGCGATCTGCCACGTCAGGGCATTGAAAAAACCGAAAGACAAACCCGCGCGGTAAGGCGCAAGTTCGGGATCAGATTTTGCAGTGGGAAATAACGACACGTGAACGCCCGCGGCGGCGCAGCCGATCAGTAATTATTTAAGCACTTTTTCCCAACGAGCGAACTGCTTCGCAACCTGCTTCGGCCCAGGCATGCCCGTACCGGTACGCTTCGCTAGCGCCCGCTTGAGGTCGAACACCTCTAGCCAATCGTTGCCGTAGGCCGGATTTATTTTTTGCACTTCGGCGGTGGGTAATTGATTCAACGGCAGACGGAGTTTCTCGGCGAGCTTAACGATATCGCCAACAGCATGATGCGCCTGGCGAAATGGTACGCCACGCAACACCAGATAGTCCGCCAAATCCGTCGCTAACAACGCCGGATCCGCCACCGCGGCGGAGCAACGCTCACGGTGCAACGTCATGCCTCCAATGGTTCCCGCGAGCACATCG
>Ga0214919_10002015_pt1 | contig 32412 bp, 39 predicted proteins | sample LL1503_MetaG_FD_177994 | JGI IMG/M metagenome (GOLD analysis project Ga0214919, IMG submission 177994) | Freshwater microbial communities from Lake Lanier, Atlanta, Georgia, United States - LL-1503 | ecosystem: Environmental > Aquatic > Freshwater > Lake | place: USA: Georgia | collected... | reverse complement strand
CCGGCGCAGCCGGCAGCTCCGCCTGCGGAGATTCCGAATATAGGATATCCAGGTGCTGTTACTACACCCCCTCCTCCTGTCGCACCACCTCCTCCTCCTCCTCCTGTCGCACCACCTCCCCCTCCTCCTGCTGCTCCTGCCACAACCCAATCCACTTCTCGGGGAACAGATCAAGAGGGTGGTCGAAATCGAGGTCAAATGGGAGGACCGTACGGAGGCAAGAGAAGAGCTTACACGCTAGATGTAAACAAGAAACAACATGTCAGACGATACACTCGCCGCCGATCTCACGCAAAGTCTGAGAACCTGGGTAGAACTTGATGATGAATCTCGCAAGATTGGTGAACGACTCAAGCAAATTCGGGAACAGAAGCTTACTCTTGGAAACACTGTGCTTTCCTACATGCGCGAAAACCAGCTTGATGATTTCAAGTTGGAAGGGATGGCTTCGGGAACAATTTCTCGCTCAGTTCGAACCTACAAACCCGGCATTAAACGAAATACGATCCGGACACAACTCCTTCTTCATTTTGGCGATCAGCCAACAAAGGTTACAGATGCGTTGCGTGCGATTGAAGGTATCGCAGAAGGAGAAGATACTCAATCTGTCGGAACAACCAAAGAGTTGCTTACACGGCGTATCGCGAAAGCCGCACCGCGAACACAAACGGCAATTCAGTTAAACAATTGAACCAAATATAAGAAAAATGCAGGAAGATATGTGTGCGGTGTGCTATGATCCACTCGGCGTGAGAGGATATACAGATGTTCCTGATAAAAGTGTGAATATTGAAGGCGAATGTATTCGGTTGGGATGCGGACATGCATTACACTCGAAATGCACCATTCAAAGCTTACAAGCATATAAAGGCAAGTGTATTTTATGTAATGTTTCCAATCTGAATCAACCATACAACAATGTGGAGGAACGACTGGAATTTGAGGGTGCTTGTAGGGATGTTCTCGATAAGATCAAGAAAACACCCGCTGTTCGAGAGGCTCTTCTAAATCTGAAAGCATTTGAGGGAGAGCTTAACAAAAAGAGAATAGAGTTTCAAAGACGTGTTAAAGAACACAAACGTACTCTACGAGCGGATATGAAGATAGATGCTCTCATAAAAGAGGTAAAAAAGTGTAAGAAACATGCTGTAACAACTATGAAAAAGGAAGCGACAAAGGCTGGTTCAATTTATGGTGCTGCTTTATTCCGCCTGAATGACTGGAATATCGATAGATGGCTCTTCTCCGGAATACACCGTCTAAAATACGATGCGTATTTCATGCGTGGTTTTGGCTGATCTATAACACAATGGACTCTTCCAAGTTTATCTATTCTTTGGTTGTTGGATCTGTTATGTTCGCATACATTCGGCTATTTAACCGAAATATGGAAACATATAAAAACAGCGAGTACAGACTCACGTGGGGAGAATTTATAGATGGTTCTCTACAATAGTATGTTGTACGCCGGTGTCAAGTATACACAGGTAAGACACGCAGTTTTCTGTAAGAAATGTAAACAAACAATAGAGAGCAAGCACATCCACGATTTCAAATACTGTTCGTGTGGGGCAGTAGGAATCGATGGCGGAATATCGAGCGGAAATCGTATTTTAGGAAATCCGTCTGATATAGAAGATCGGCGTATGTATTGTGCGACCGTTCGGAAAAAGAAGATATGGTTGCCTACAAGTGGAACCTCTTTTTGAAATCTGCTACTGATGCTCTAAAACTAGGCTTGTTCCACAGAATCCATCTTGATAACGCACCGGGTGTATCCGGTTTATTCCAATGCTCTCCCATCCCCGAATGACGGCTGAGATAGCGTTGTTTTCTCGTCTTGTTACGGTGTTTGGTATAATCAGAATACCCTCGTGCCCCAAAAGGTACGGTTTTACCGTTATCAAATACCGCATCCCATTTTTTATCGGGTTTGTGAGATCGTTTTATCGTTTTGAGCTTCATTTAATATGATTATAGGATATAAATGCAGCGAATATGGAGACGAGCTAATCCGGATAGTCTATACGTTTGGGCAGATGAATATGGCACATGTCTTAGTGTATTAACGCGTATAACACAAGACAGCGAAGACCTTGTAGGAATATGTTCGATGTATATCGGTGCTGCTGCGAATCCTTATATAGTTGAATGTCCTTTTGTAGGGTTGGTTCATGAAGATGGCTCTTCACCGGAATGGGATAATATAAAAAGAATAGTCTCCGAGGTTGAGAAAGCCACCAGAAAGCCTGGAGCCACAGAGCTTAACGATCCGCTAATAGTGCAGTTCCAGGAAGCTGGGGCTAAACTTGCAAAGGCATCCATGGAACTTGATAAGTCCCCGGACGGTTATTTGAGGAAGATGCGGCAAAAGGAAGAAGTGGCTATCTCGGTCCTAAAACGTGCGGACATTTTGATAGCACAGCGAGATACACCAGACCGACTCATGGCAAGATTTTGGGCAGTGCAGAACCTTAAGGCAGTGACAGAGCTTAGAAAAATTGCAGAAGTACATGCTGCACAACCGGCAGTTATAGAAGCAGTAGATGAGTTGAAAAAGGCACATCGGGATGCGTCAGATGTGTTAAAATCTTTGAGGGATAAAGTTAGAGATCTAGAGAATAAGGCTCCGGGAGGCGGTTTTGTAAATATACCGGTAAAAGAAGCACTTCCTGCAGCCATCAACGAGCAAGGAATCAGTGCATGTGCACAACCGATTTCCAGAATGGGCGAACCTGTAGTTAAAAATCAGGTACCAGAGTTGTGGAAGAGTGTCGAACAGCTTCATGCTGAAGCCGTAGCCGAAGCTAAAGCTACATTAGATGAGCTACTCCAGCAGGGGCAATATCTTCGAAAGAATGAAGAAGCATCCGAAGGTCGTAATCTTCCTCCACATAGCGAACTTGTTGAGGCTAGGAAAGCAGCGGATGTACTAAGTCAAAAGATTAGTGCAAAACAGATTCATGCGACTGAAGAAAAAGCCAAGGGAGGACCTGGTGGAGGTCGCCGCCGCGGTAAAAAGAAGTATACAAAGAAGATTGCTCGTAAAAGAAGAAAGGCAGGAACTCGCCGAATGCGTTAAAAAAAAAGATACATATAACATAAAAAATGCCGCAGTATACAGAAGACGACGACACCCCCGAAGCCGCTGCGGCTGACGCGGCGTATGTTAGATTTAGAGATCAGGTGAGAGCGATGACCCAGGCTCAGAAGGTAGCTTGGGCACAGAATGCTGCCGCCAACCCAAGCATAATTGATAGGAATAGGAGCAAACAAGAACTATATAATGAGGCTATTGCGTACCTCAACAATGTACAAAATGGTGGTAAAAAGAAGAAGAAGTCTACAAAGAAAACGGCTGGTAGAAGAAGAAGACGAGGAAGAAAGGCAGGAACTCGCAAGTGTTAGCACAGATCAAAGGTCTGTGCGATATAGGCATAATTCTCGTAGAAATAGTCGTCGAGATCGGATGACTTTCCAGTGAATCCTATTTTCTTGAGAAGTTTCGGTACTGCTTTTTGAATAACGCCATGAAAACTACGAACAATCTCTAAAAATGTATGATTCGAGTTTATAACCTTGTCGATGACACGTTCAAACAATCCCATAGCTGATTCGTTCGGATGCCGGAAACGCTGGTCTAAAATGAAGTAACTCCACGTTTGACAAAACCCTCCCGGATCACCCGAAATATCTTCACCTTCAATATTTTCTTCTTCCAAGACAGCGATCTTTGCAGGTCCCATTCTTGGCAAAACATCAATCGTTGGCATAAACTTAATACCCCATCGTTTGAAGGCTCTATAAAGACGGTTATCAAGTTCTTCTTGGTCAAAATAGGGAAAGCGATAACCAGCGGCTTCAATACGTTCTACTGTTTCAGTTTTTGGGTAATAGAACAAAACATTCGAATGATAGTCCGATATAGCATCTGAATGTAGTACAAGCAAAATAGCCACCCAAGGGGTTTTTCCACCAAGTTTAGACTTGTAATCTTGTAGACGCTTTCGGAATCCTCTAGGAAACTTTAGAGAACCCTTATAGTTCTCATCTTTGCCATTCCAGTCGATGATAAAATCTTCTTCCACGTATGTTTTAGATTCGTTACACTCGGGCATATAAATTACATGATCTTTATCCTTCTTGTATTTTGTTATAAAGTAGAGAGCATCGCGTACATCTAGGGTATCAGGAGTATGTTCACATACGTTTGCGTCAATAAACTTTTTAACAAACTGTGGATCCTTTCTTATTAACTCGTGTTGACGAATCTGAATATCTTCAGGAGTAATGTCAGTGGTTACTGCGATAATTGGGTTGCGTTTTAACCACTTACATGTCTTGCGAGTTCCGTTATATTTTGACGGTTTTTTGTAATTACAGTAACCGGCTCTATCAGTTTCTTCGCATTTGTCAGCAAGTTCTTGCTTACATGTTTTAGTAAGTTCGCGCGCTTCCTTTAGAGTGGGTGGACACTTTGGGTCCATAATACACGGATTATCAGCCATTTGTAGATTGTTGTATAAACAAGCTATAAAAAACTGCCTTTTCCAAGTATCGATCTTGGTACCTTCTCTTTACAAGAGAGATGCTCTACCATTTGAGCTAAAAAGGCTTACGACGTCGAGTCTTTTGTCTACGAGTCTTTCGTCTACGAGTACCGCCTCGTTTACAAGTCCCTGTGGCTTCATAAACATTTTGTAGATTCCAGTTGCGAAGGGAATACAAGGGACTACGATCATCAATTCGAAAATTGTAAAAGTCCCCTTCTGTTCCAATAAACTTGCCTATTATTTCGTTGGTCTTGCCACTGTAGCCGGTCCATTTATAACACGCATCTTGATACTTTTCCTTAATGAGGTCCTCGTATGTAACCATTGTATTTTCATAATGTTTGTTTTTTATGCGTTCACCGGGAATCGAACCCGGGCTAAGGGATTGGAAATCCCTTATTCTACCACTAAACTATGAACGCGATGGTGCTCCAAGCGAGGATTGAACTCGCGGCTTCGGCGTCTCTCGTATACAAAACTGTATAAGCACCGCGCTCTACCAACTGAGCTATTGAAGCAAGAACCCACAACGGGACTTGAACCCGCTACCTCCCGCTTAGAAGGCGGGTGCTCTATCCAGATGAGCTATGCGGGCAATGTAGACCTACCCTGAATCGAACAGGGGTTTCGAGAGTCAGAGTCTCGTGTACTAACCGATTATACTATAAGTCTTTTTCGGTCTATGCTGGGATTGAACCAGCTACTTCCCGGTCGCATGTTCTGTAACAGCCAGGCGCTCTACCGACTGAGCTAATAGACCTTTATTTTCTCTGAGAAACCGGAATTGAACCAGTGACCTGGGGAGATTTGTTTTAGCACGTACTTGCTACAATCCCCCGCTCTGCCAACTGAGCTATTCTCAGACGGGACCCGCCGCCCAATGTTGATGTGTTTACATTGACGTTGAGAGACGTGATTACACAGAATGGGGATTGAACCCATGCGGCTTTACGCCAGGAGATCTTAAGCCTCCCTCCTTAACCACTCGGACATCTGTGTTGGTGTTTTCCCACATATACTATACAAATGGAGCGGCGTAAATCATTTGAAGAAATGGCAGTGTACCTTCGTAGTCTTCGACCCTCCCATAATTTTTTGGAATTTGATCGAAAAGTACGAACTGTTCTATTTTGGCTAGATACACACAAGATTAGAGAACCCACAGTATTCTTAGCCCAAGAAGGAAAAGAGTATGCCGCATTTACCGATTATGTGAGCTCAGTATTGAGCGAACCACCCAATCTCACACCCGATTTCATCAAATCAATGGTGAGATTCGCAGGACTGACACGTTGACCTCCTAGTACTGCCTGAGTTCCCGGATTTTCATCATCTGATACATTAGAGACACCTAGTGTTGGTTTACCATATTCAACCCCAGAAGCGTTTAGATCAATCGTCGTAGCTGGTGGCGGTTCGTTTGTAGCAGGAGCAGGAGCGGGTAATGGTTCGACGGATGTGCCTTCAGCATTCATCTTCATGCCGATCGCAGCAAGGTACATGTCTCTTTCTTTCTGAAAGCTTTTTACAATTATCGAATCGTAGTTTATGACAGGTGGAGCGTTTATACCGTTAATATATCCTAAATTCGCAAACTGATTCGCATTAAAATCGCAACAGAACGCATTAATCATAGCCAATTCCCAGGGCATTGGAGAATTAGGATCTACTTGGGTGGCAGGAGCTCCTCCTCCGCTTTGTATTACAGATCCAACCTCAGGAGAGATCGCTTCTTCGTATATATTTTCTAGAATTACTGAATCTGTGGTGGGGTAAGCAATAGGATTAGTGTCATTGTACCAATACGCAGTTGCAATCATAAAAATCGTCTCTTTAATCGATCTTCCGACGAATGCAAAACAGTCTGATAAAAGTGAAAAACAGCCTGGCTTTTCCTTAGAAGTAAGAAGATTGTCTGTATTAATAAAATCTGCCGGGTCTTTTGATACTTCAGTATTAAAGTGACTTTTTAAACGTTCATTCTCTGCGAGAAGCGTTTTAGATCGAGTGTTCACACCAACATATCCCGGTAGTTTATCTCCTAAAGATGCAATCTGGTTATCCAATTTATCCAATACAGTCGCACTTTTTGTTGCTGTTGGTGCTATTTTTTTTTTCCTTTCCGGAGAGTTTCTTGTTTTTTCCAATTCTTTATCCTGTTGCAGTATACGTATCTTATCAATTCTTTTGGCGTTGCGATTGTAATAAATAACCTTTTCGGACAATTTTTCTAATCTGTCTAGCTTGCCAGATACAGGTGTTAAATCTAGCAAGCGTTCTTTTCTTTCCACCTCCTCGACAGCTTGAAAAACTGATTGTTTTGCTACATATGGTATAATCGGATCTCTTTGAACGAAGAGATCTGCGTCTAAACCTTTAGGAAATTTTCCTGGCTTTTTAAATTTAGCTATTATTCCTTGGACATATACTGGAACTGCCCGAGCTGCAGGAGCAGGAACTGGAAATAACAAATTAAACGTAGATACAACGCGACGCAATAGGGCAAGGTTATAATTGGTGTCCAGATTGACTGACTCAAAATAATCGTTTATAGATTGTGGGGTATATATATTGTATAAAAAATTTCGAAATAGACCCGATGCTGTATCTGGATTTGCTAATAAACTGGGAGGCAGTAAAAACACAATAACTGGATTTTTAGATATAACTATTCGGCTATTAAAATAGCAACCACCCGGTCTAAGTAGAACTTGGTGTTTACAAGCTAAAATTCCCTTAAATTTTGCAGATAATGTAGTTACATCTGCATTAGGTGGTATTGGGTCAGCAGGAACAGTCTCAATAAGACTAAGTACCCTTGTATATTCGTCGATATAACTATCTCGTAGGCTTGTTAATCCAACGATTATTAGCGGAATTATCTTAGGATGCACTGGTAACTGGTTTGGTGATGCACTTGATTCATATATGTAATGTTGATTGGCATAATTAAATGCCTCTATAATAAGTTTGTAACTGTTTCTTATCTTGTCGCGCTGATCTCTAAGCATTTCGGTAAGTCTGAGTTTATCTGATGCTAATAATCTAGCCGCTGTTATGGCTGCAGCGGCTGCTGCACCAGCAGGTCCTGGTGGAACAGCAGGCACATCATCGTCGTTTCCAGGTATGAATATATAACCACCAAGATCCCCTGGACCTACATTTGCATTTTCCAATATAAAGGCTTCGTCTTTTACTGCTGCTGTTACAGCCTCTAATATATCGTGTGTTTTTACAATATATCTTTGCAGTGGAGGCGCAAGTTGCCCTCCCCCGATAGGGTAAAGATACCTCAAAGGGCTGATCAGCATAGGGTTGGTAACACCGGGTCCAAGATTTTTCGTTATAGACATAACTAGGGATGTATCACCTAGTGCCTTCCCGGCATAATATAAAATTTTATTCTTGTCCGGGGCAACAGACATCTCTATTCTAACAGTCTCTGCATTGCTCGTAAAAAATCCAGATACACTCGGATCTGTCTTGTTTATAGGTTTTAAAGGATTACGACCGGGTATGCCCATAGTTATAGCATCTATCTCTCGCATAACTCGGGGTCCTGGTCCAGTCCCCGGTGGAGAATCTGATCCTGGACAGAATTCTGTTCCATTTTCGGACATACTCAAAAATCCTCGAAATTTACATGATACTTTAACTCCTGTAAATCCAGTAATAATTAATTGCGATAAAAACGGTCCAAATCCATATTCACACAAATTGTATTCAACTCCTGGGTTACCGGCAGGATAAGGATAAGGATAGAATACAGGATTATCTTTCGGAGCCCATGGTTTTGGTGCCTGATCCAATATACTTGCAAATGTTATCAAATTCGCAGCACCTAATTGCTTGAAAACTGGATGTAGTGCGTCATGTACTATACCAACTTCTGAATTTGGAATGTCTGCGTATAATCGAACGCCTGAATCGTCAGACATATATGCCGTTTCATGATCAATTGTAAATCGAATTGCTCTGCGTCGTCTTTCGTCCCAATTTGTAAGAATTTTTTCTCCTGCTGGCGTAACTGGTTGTACCAAAGGATCGGGTAACCCCGCTATTGGTTTTACAGATCCCAAAATACTCTCAAATAAACTCCATTCACTAAAATTTGTTGGAATTCCCAAAGCCAATAGTTCTTCATCATCTATTAGTTCTGCATAAGCGACTGTACCTTTAACAGGGTAAGCTCCTCCGAATAGAAGTCTGTACCTTCCTAATAAAATCCGAGTGAACAATGAATTTCCGTTATTGGCATCGTGATACATATCGCCAAGCAGTCGTCTTCTCAATATTTTTTGCGGAGTACTAATTGTGCCATCCACATTATTGTTACAATCACCCTTTCCGTATCCATTACCCCCCTTCACGGTTTTTCGTAGCATCGGACGCGACCGTCGTTTAAGCGTCCGAGCCATATTACATATTCAGTAGAAAGAAACGGATTGTAAAGTTTACGTGTAACTCTACTTATAATAAGAACAATGTCCGACTCCATTGTTGGTGTACAATTTGGCATTACGTCGCCTGCCGAGATTCTCCGAAGGTCAGTAGTCGAAGTTGTCACAGATAAAACGTACCAAGGCAACAATCCTGTCCCCGGCGGTGTGTTTGATGCTCGTCTTGGCGTGATTGATTCCGGAAAAGTATGCCCGACATGTAAACACACCAACTTACAGTGCCAAGGTCATTTCGGTCATATTGCCCTAGCACGACCTGTCTATCTCTACCAATTCATCGAATACATTGAACGCATTCTTTACTGCGTGTGCGTAAACTGCTCCAATCTGTACGCCAAAGATGAAGAGGAAGATTTGAAACAATCGTCACTCCACGGCGTTGATCGTCTTTCTGATGTGAGGGCACGCACAGTCGTATTCAAAGGTAAAGCTGCTAAATCTGCCAAAGGTAGCCCAGTTCCTTGTCCTACCTGTGCCACTACCATCCTTAAAAAGGTGGATAAGATCCAAGGTACAGTATGTACTCTTCAAGGCTCTCTTTTAGGAGGGGAAGAACCCAACGTCCCCATCCAACCCGAGATGGTGCTTCGTTGCTTTCAACGTCTCTCCGACGATACCATTCGAATCCTTGGCTTGAATCCCACCTATTCTCACCCCGCGTGGATGGTATGTACCCACTTGTCCGTCCCACCACTCACTGTGCGTCCTCCCGTTGTAATGGACGATAATCAGAGGATGGACGACGACCTTTCCCATAAACTTATCGACATTGTCAGGGCAAACCAAAAGCTCCGCGAACAAATTGATAAAGGTCAACCTCGTGACTACATTGAAAAACAGATGCTTCTTTTGGAGTTTCATGTCGCCACCTATGTCGACAACGATATCAAAGGTATGCCTCCTGCCGCCCAACGCTCCGGTCGTCCTCTAAAAACCCTGAAATCACGTATGGGTGCTAAAACTGGTCGTGTTCGCGGCAATTTGATGGGTAAACGTGTTGATTTTAGTGCCCGTTCTGTCATTACTCCCGATGCCAATATCGATGTCGATGAATTGGGTGTACCACTCGAAATCGCAATCAATATCACCAAACCCGAAATCGTATCCCCTTACAATCGCGATCGGCTCTCAATGTATGTACGCAACGGTCCTACCAAACACCCCGGCGCAAAATCGGTGTTTCTCAAACACGAGAAGCGCACCATTTCTCTTCGCTATGTGAATGCCGACATGATCGATCTGCGAGAGGGCGATATCGTTCATCGCCATCTCATTGACGGTGATAACGTGCTGTTTAACCGACAGCCCTCGCTTCACAAGGGTTCGATGGAGTGCCATCGTGTCAAGGTTCTGCCATACTCGACCTTTCGACTGAATGTAAGCGCTACTAAACCCTATAACGCCGATTTTGACGGAGATAAATCTTGTCTCCAACAGGCAGCTGCCTACTAGGGTGAGAGTGTTCCTAGTGGGGTTAACAGTGTAAACCTCTTCCTTAGAAACGGATCACAACGGTTCTAATGATATAACTGTCTAGTAATTACTGATAATGGATGAAATCCACACAGATAAATCTAAAATTAAGGGTCAAATATACATCATCACAAATACATTGAATGGAAAACAGTATGTCGGTCAGACAGTCAGCCATCGCAAAAACCACGATAAGTATAGACCATTTGGAATTCAAGGAAGATTTAACGATCACATAAGTGAAGCAGTATGTAACACGAAAAAGAAACAGTGTTGGTATCTCAACAATGCAATTCGTAAAGATGGAAAAGATGCTTTAACGGTAAAAATGCTAGAAGAATGTTCGGTTGAAAAACTGGACGAGCTTGAACGGCATTATATTCTGGAACACAACACACTGTTTCCAAATGGATATAACCTCACAGAAGGCGGAAAGACCATCCGGACGATACGGCACGACATGTTAGAAGCAACAAATACTCCCTCGAAACGAGGTGGCTGTGAATTTCGTAGTGAAACAACTCGCAAACGTATGTCGATAAGATCATCTGAATATTCAAATAGTCCAAATATGCTTAAACTGCGATCTGACAACGCAAAAGACCAACATTATAAGAAAAAGCTAGAAAAGATGAAAGGTGTAGTTCTTGACCCTCTTAATTTAGAACAGTATGTTCGCCTGCGAAAAGGCGTGGCATTAGTCTGTGTAGAAAAATCCATTGTGCGATTTGCCGGAAAGCACGAAACGCAGGAAGAGCTCAAAAATAGAGCCCTGGCGTTTCTATCAGTACTTGCAACACTTCCAAATTGATCGGGAAACCCATGAGAGCCTCAAATACCAAGCAGCATATGAAAGTATGTTGTGGCACCAGAGAAAAACTGGTGGTATGGTAAAAACTTTGAGGATTTGGTAATCCGCAGCCAAGCTCCTAAACCCGCTATGACAGGGCACGGAGAAGGTTCAGAGACTAAATGGTAGTGGGTCACAATGAAGGTCTAGTCAACCCGAGTGGCTTAAGATATAGTCCGCCCCCTTTGGAAACTTAGGGGAATGTTCGGAGATGAACATGCATGTGCCGCAGTCCATTGCGGCAGAAACAGAGCTAACCCAGTTAGCCTCAGTATTACGCTTGATCGTGTCACCACGCATCAATGCGCCAATTATTCAGATGGTACAGGATACACTCACCGGAGCATATCGTATTTCCAATCCTGATGCTCTTATTCACGAGCAAGCAGCGATGAATATGCTGGGGCGTATCCGACGACCACTCACAACATTCAAGATGAAGGGTGGATCACTTTCCGGTCGTGATGTGATTTCAGCCGCATTCCCACTCATGAATTTTAACGAAAAAGTCAAACTCGTAAACGGCAAGTTGATGAGCGGTCTTCTCAACAAAGGTGCGTTTAATACACCTTCCGAGGGTGTGCTACATGTAATCTTCAACGATTTCGGTCCTCAACGGTGTGGTCAGTTCATTAACGAAATTCAATCGATTGTTACGAAATTCAATTTGTATACAGGCTTCTCGACGGGCGCATCGGATCTGATTTCCAATAGGGAAACAGTAGAGTTTGTAGAGCAGTCGCTCTCGGATGGTCGTACACAAGTCCAGGAGATTTTGACAGATGTTCATGCGGGTCGTTTCGTCAATATTTCGGGTCGTACCGATGGTGCTGAACTTGAAAACAAGATTATGAATACTTTGAAAGAAATTAGTGCGAAAATCACATCGAGGGTATCGGATTCTCTTCCTGCTGGAAACCGCCTACTCCAAATGGTAAAGTCGGGTGCAAAGGGTGATAACTTGAATATTACCCAGATGGTTGCTCTACTCGGGCAGCAGATTGTAGACGGCAAGCGTATTCAGTATACCTTGCCTGACCGAACACTACCTCACTTTAGTAAGTTCGATGACAGTGCCGAGTCGCGAGGATTTGTCGAGAGTTCGTTTATTCGCGGATTGCGACCGGCAGAATACTTCTTCCACGCGATGGGTGGTCGTGAAGGGTTGATTGATACAGCTGTAAAGACTTCGGATACTGGCTACATTCAGCGTAAGTTGATGAAGACGATGGAGGATATGCATGTGGCATATAACGGCACAATTCGTAACAATACCAACATTGTCATCCAGTACAATTACGGCGAGGACGGGATTGATTCGACAGCAGTTGAGTCTCAAAATATCAATTTGGGTATGATGGCATTCGAAGATATTTATCGGATGTTTGCGTTGTCTGTCCAGGAACTTGCTCCTCTTATGACAGTAGCAATCACAGAGGCACCCGATATGATCGAGGAGATCCTAGCTGACCGCGAAATGCTTGTGCGCGATGTATTCCGCTACAATCGTAAAGATAGCGTGTTGGCACCTGTCCATCTTAAGCGTTTAGTGGACAAGTATAGCAATCCTTACTCTACCAAGACTGATCTTGTTCCTTCGTATATTGTCCAAGAACTTCACAAGTTGATTGCTGAGCCGTGGATGGGAACAAACAAGTTGTTTCATGCCCTATTACGATTCTACCTGGCTCCTCGTCGGTGTATTATCGACTACCGATTCACGAAAGATATCTTTGATGAATTGCTGAAAGAAGTACGATTCAAGTACCTGAAATCCAAAGTTCATCCGGGTGAGATGGTGGGTGCTTTGGCAGCGCAGTCGATTGGTGAACCCACCACACAGCTTACATTGAACACCTTTCACAGTGCGGGTACAGTGAAGGCAGGTGCGACACAAGGTGTTCCTCGTATCCAGGAACTCTTGGCTGTTTCACGCAATCCTAAAAATCCCCTGAATTATGTATATCTCGATCCTTTGATTACAAGCACACTTGACCAGGCAATTACCGTGCAGCGTGAACTACAACGCACAACGCTTCGTGACATCACCAAAAGTGTCCGGATGTACTATGATCCTTACCCACTCGATAACGGTACAGTAGTTGCGGAGGATCGTGAAATTCTTGCGAGTTTCCAAGCATTCTCTACCGGCAAACCTGATTGTATTTCACCGTGGATTCTGCGACTCGAATTTGATGACGCAGAAATGGCAGCACGCAATACCCAAGATATGGTCGCGATTGAAACTGCGATTCTTTCAAGCGGTCTCAAAGTCTTACAGTGTGTACATTCCGACTCGAATTCCCAAAAGATTGTGATGCGTATCATCTTTGAATCGGGTACTGTGACCAACATGCTTACACTCCGATTCATGGAGGAGCGGGTTCTCGATGTTGTTATTGTAGGGGCATCTGGTGTAGGCAAAGTTTATCCTCGTAAAGTTGAGAAAGAGCTTTTGTGGGACGACAGTATTTCCGGCTATGTTTGCAAGACGCAGTATGTCCTGGATGTAGAGGGAGCAAACATGTATGAATTGATGACATTCCGAAATGTAGACAAGACACGAATCTTCTCCAATGACATTCATGAAGTGTATGACGTGTTTGGTGTCGAGGCAGCACGCCAAGCGATCTTGGACGAGTTTAATGATGTGTTTGCCGAGGCGTATGTCAATTATCACCACATGAGTATGTTGTTGGACTCGATGACTTATCAAGGTCGACTGGTTTCAGTAGATCGATTTGGAATGAACAAGCATGACAACGGTGTTCTGGCAAAGTCTTCATTTGAAGAAACGTCCAAAGTTCTGTTTAATGCTGCTGTTGCTGCTGATTTTGATTCAATGAAGGGTGTTTCAGCCAACATCATGTTTGGTCAGAAGCCACCTGCTGGTACAGGATTTGTAGATATTATTCTGGACGAAACTCGTTTGCCAGATGGGAATGATGAGCCTTTGGGATCACATCTCCCCGAAGCAAATGAACGTGTCAAGAAAGCCACACCCGCCGATGAAGGTGAATGTAATCTTGAAGACATTTTGATGGATTGGTAAGATAACAATGCCATTCAGATCAGAAAAAATGATTCCTATGCCAAACCAAAAAGAACGAGTTGTTATCCAAAAAGAAACAGTGATTCGAGAAATTCCAGTTCAAGTATTGAATGCCTCCCTAGATTTTTTAACTGTGAATCGACTCAGTGTCACCGATCTTTCTATTCCAGACAAATCAATTTTTTATCCGCCAAATCCACACGTTTTCACAAAACCGTTTATAGATTTTTCTACAAGTGCCCCGGCAATCGAACTACGCTCAAATACGAACGTGCTACTATCCTTTAAGAATAATAGTCTGTATACGAATAATGTCAGCGTCTCTTCGGGATCGTTTGATAACATTTCTGTTTCCAAGTTATCTGTGGACCGTATTGAATCTAGACACGGTAATGAGATTGGGGGTGTCTTTATGAAAGAAGGACATCTCACAGTTCCTGGAAATATTTGTGCTGATGAATTTGTGGCAAAAACAGGATCGATTGGTGGAATTGTATTTCGTGAAGGAAAGAGTGCATTCACACACTTGGGCTCGAAAAAGATCGACGTCGAACAATTGTGTGTTTCTGATTTGTCGTGCTCACAAGCTGTGATCCAAATAGGCGGGGTAGAATTGTCGGGAGGTACTCTGTCCGCAGAGGCTGTACAAGTAGAATCAGATTCCTGTATTTCAGGTGTGCGTATCCACAACTGCGGTATTGAGTGTGATTTTGCGAATATGAGTATGCTCACTGTAAATCGAGTTGATTTTGATTGTGGAAGTTTTTCGTCTTTTGAGGATCGAATTAGTGCGGATGTAGGCTTTATAACACCTACAAATAGCACAAACAGTATTGGCTGTACCAAAATTGATAAAGATTCGCTTGTTGTAGATGGAGACTTGAAAGCAAATACGGTAGAAGTGAAAACAATTTCAGCCGAAGTAGTTGCTGCTGAAAGTGTTTGTGTTGGAGGTACACATCTTCAACCGAATGGTGTAGATACACCGATGATCTCGGCAGATATTGGAACAATCACGAAATTTTCTTCGGCACATATTGAATGTACGCGTATTGATGTTGCTACCGAAATACGAGCAGATGATTACAAGCTTACAGATGGAACATCTATTTTGAAAGGTGTGTTTCCCAAAGGAATTATTATGATGTATCAAGGAAGTGTGCCTCCACGTGGTTGGCTTCCGTGTGATGGAAGGGGAGGAACACCACGAATCACATCCCCTGTTTTGGGTGTTATTTACATAGTACGGGTGTAACAACACAATGTCGGAAAAGTATCAATATGGACAAAAGCTCTCGCTACAAGTGAAAGAGATTCTTAATTCGGTTCATACAAAACATTCACACGTTGAGTATCTCGAAACATTTAACCACGGAAATGTGCTGATTATGGATAACGAAATTCAGCTGTCAACACTGGATGAGTATCGGTATCATGAGACGCTTGTTCATCCAGTTATGAAAGCATTAAGTAGCTTTATTGACTGCCCTTTGAATATTCTGATTTTGGGTGGTGGAGATGGATGTGCGGCTCGTGAAGTGTATAAATGGGGTAATGTGGCAAGTGTGACAATTGTGGATTATGATGAACATTTTGTGAGTGAATTTGGTCGAGGACACTTGTCGGCACTAAACAAGCACGTTTATTCACGTGATTCACTTTCGTATGTACCCGAAGATGTACGCTCGTTTTTGAGAACAACGTCTAAAAAGTATGATTTTGTGATTATAGATCTCCCAGATCCTGATTCTCCCGAGATGTTTTGCTTGTATACAGAGTGTATTCTCCTTGTAAAAAATGTATTGAGAGATCCGGGAGGTATTTCGATTCACGTGGGTCCTGCTTTGCTAAACCCGAACCACGAGAACTGGGATATGATTTCAAACTTTCGAGATTTGTTGCTACACACCTTTGATCGTCGTAATCCGAGTGTAGCGTTGAATACCTGTTATGTACCGTCTTTCAGCAATGAATGGGCATTTTTGAATATGGTGACGAACCCTGACTTTTTGGAGGCAGATTTACCCGATGAATATCATCACGTTGCTGACAAGTGTCGTTATTGGAACCCCGGGTGCGATTATCTACTCTCAGCCGATATTCGAGAAATCTATCGGCGGCGGCTGTAGCGACGTCCCCGGCTCCGACGTCCACCAATCATACCCGTTGTAGGGTAGTTGTTATTCTCAACATCGTAACGGGGGAAACGACCCGCACCGTCTGACAGTTGAGAGCCAACATAGTCTCCACCCGTAAAACCATACAATGCACCACCGCGCTTGGCAGTTCGGCGACGTCCACCCATTGGAGTACCCTTGCTAAGCAACTGACCTCCGTGCTTCGCAGTCTTGGATTTGAACGAGGGTCCAGCCTTTGAAAGAGCATCCCCAAACTTCATACCGTGTGCCTTCGAATATGCCATAACATGCTTAATCCACGCCGAGGGTTGCTTCTTTCTTCCACCTTCACTCATTTGTATGTTGTAGAGAGTATTTAACGAACAGATCCGATTGTTGTATCAAACAAAGGCGAACTCAACTGTTTGGGCTGGAACGACACGTTAGGATTTTGAGGCTTGGGTGCCGTGTATGTCACGGGTTTGTAACGTAGGGGTTCAGGTTTCACAATAAACGAAGAGTCTACAAATTTACCAATATAGATTTCCAAAGCATTATCAAGACTGCCGTAATTCATCAGAACCCACTGACATCCATAACTAAAACATATTTCCGCACTCTGATTCGCCATTGAAGAAGTATCCAAATCGGGAACCACAAGTGTAATATTACGCTTGTTGTATTCGGTCAATTCATCGTGGTCATAGGTTTGAGCTGCTTGGGTATACGTGAGTCTCCGACACAAACTGCTCGACCACGAAATGTTCACTAGTTCATCCATAGCTGTTCCCTTGTGTTTTTCTCCACTGACAACAATCAGTTTGCCCATGAGATTACATGCGGGTTCCAAAGCAAGGTTCTTGCGTTGATAACTGTATGACGAATCCAACATATATTTGCGAAGTGTGTTTTTCATTATATCCGCACAATTGTTGATGAGTACGGTGTCGTCCGTATGAAACACAATACTCATTATAAAGGGTGTAGTGGTAGCAAAAGCGTTGCTCGCAATCACGTTACAGCAATCTTCTAGTGGAATGGTGTTGTATGTGAGCATTTTGCCAGTAGCTTCATCGGCAATACCTACCACAGGCTTTTTGTTGACTTCATACACGTGTAAATCAATGACACGAGCACCTGCGGCAATCACTTTTGTAATGGCGTCCGCGGTTATGTAGGAATAGACTGTTTTTGATGAAAGCATTGAATATCCCGATCCGGCGACATAATAATCGGTTAAAAGGTTGTCGCTGGGACATGTGAGAGGAGCAGGGTTTACGATACCTTGAAACACATCGAGATTTTTGGTAAGTGTCGCATCCGAAGGTGGAGCTTGATTGGTCATAGATAGCCACGCATAGGTTGTTATCCCTACACCCAAGCAAAATATAGCAATCAGTCCGACGAGAGTAAGTATTGGACTCATACCTTGGGGTACAATCTTTTGTACAGCTTCCATTATTCTATTAGACCTTGAAAAACATAGTTCGTATCATCGCCATCACATCATCGGGTATCTTCTTTTCCATCGGTATTCCGAAGAGACAGCAATGTAAGAAATAGAGCGAATACATCCCGCATTGAGCATCTTTGTATTGATGCCGAACACTGCTATATTGTAATCGCATCCCGGGCATTTGTTGTGCCCATCGTTGCATCAATTCTTGTATTTCAGCTTCGGGTTTGCGGGCATATGAGTCAAAATATGTCATTTGAGGATATTCAAGATCATCCCTGAAATCACAGTATGCGGCAATCCAATGTTCACCTGGACCTGTTGAAACATCGGTATTAAACACGATACCAACTCGGTTATAACCTTTCTTTTTAAGGTCTTTCAGATTTAAACTACACAGAGCACTCACAAGACATTTACCGGTGGAAGCGTGTTTATCAAAGTCGATAGGAACAGTACCGACATAGTAGTAATCGGGCAATAATTTGGCATACTCTTTTTGGACACGATCAATGTCGTCAGAAGATAGCCATTCATTCAAATTAGTTTTCCAAGACATAGGAGCATTCGGTTTGTGAATGAGATTCCGAACAATACATTCGGGCATCGCAGAATCACATGCCTCTTTTAAACGCGTGGTAATTTCTTTCCAAACACCCACTCCTTTCTTAATAGGCTTTTCACGACGATGTTCTTTGTTATATGCGACCCTCAAAGCCTCAACTTCTCGAGGATCCATCCTTATACAAAACGGATGTTCTTTTTTGATGGAGATTTAGATAGAAAATGTCAAGTGATTTGGTAAAGTGTGTACGCAAGTATCGTGGATTGGATGATAAGCTAAAACAGTTGAATCAAGAAGCACAACAGTTGCGAGAAGAGCGTAAACTGCTGGAGCTTGAACTCTCGGACATCCTCAAAACAACCCAGTATGCCACTATTCATAAACTGGAAATCAAGGATGATAATACAGTTATCAAAATTCAACGTCCTGATATGTGGTCGAAACCATGGTCTCTCTCCGCAAAAGATCTGAAAGAGTTTCTAGGGCAGTTTTGGAGTTCTTCAAAACCCAAAAATGCCGAAGAGTGTTTTGCGTTTGTGGTGGATAAACGCAAAAATGCTCTTATTGCGACTGAATTCGCGTTTACGAGGACGGCACTTAAAGACACAGAAAATGCCAGCACCGCGAATTAGTTTTGGAGAGTGGATGTTGACACCGACCCAGGATGGACAACTAAATGAAGATGAAGTGCGTGTTGTCTATCTAGAAATTGAAAAGGTACTCCAGAATTTTTCGTCGCAGATTAATCGTCGTGAACTGTTTATAACGGTCGCAAAGTGTATTTACGAACAAAGTGGATGAACACACAAATGTCGAAACCGGATATAGTTGATACTTTTTTAGAGTTACATGAGGAAGAACATACTGCTACACCCTCACCCGATACATGTCCTGCGTGCGATGTATTGACGAAAGAGACACAGCAGTTATTTGAAGATCATTTGATGACCACCGTGTTGGAAATCGTTCGTACTCGTATGGAAGTATGGGATAAGCGTGCGTACAATATTGCGGTGGATACAACTCCCGAAATTTTGGCAAGTGCGATTGTGGGTAAAATTTTGGATTATCCAATCATGCCTAAAATGATTAATATTCGGTTGGAATCTCATGAGATATGGACACATCCCTACATTGAACAAAAAATTAGAGAGCTAAATAGATAAATGACATGTCCTTTGTGTAGTAAAGGAGGTAGACGAACAAAGACTCGTAAGGCTGGAAAAGGAAAGAGAGGTGGCACGCTGGTCGGAGACGCGATATTGGCGGGGACAGCACTAGGACTGTATTCATATTTTAACAAGAATAAGCGGGGAGGAGGAGGTTCTCGCACCGCCCGTCTACCTCTGCGAAAGACAAGAAGGGCGCTTGTTTAAATATTTGTGTAGGATAAATGGATGATGATCCTAGCCTGAATCCCGGTGCGGGTGGTCCTTTAACGCCAGAACAGTATGCCAGAGAAATGGGGAAAGCGGCAACAGGGGCTGTGGTTGAATCTCCTGCCTTGAAAAGTGACGCAGCAAGCGGACTCCTAAGGTTAGGATTAGCTGGAAAGAACACTCTCGAAGCTGCCACCGCTCTTGCTGGTATTAAGACTTGGGAAGAAGCAGATAAGTATTTTGAAGAGAACTGTGATCCGAAGTTATATAATTTTATGAAAGAGGCGTCTATAGCTTCTGAGGAACTTGATTCTGCTGCTGCTACTGGAGGACGCCGAAATAAGAAACGAAAGTCTCTTGTTGGAGGAGTTGACCCAATCACTATGTTTATTACAATTATTGACGCTGTTTGTGCTTCCGCAACGAAATTTAAGCGTAATGTCGGGACAAAACTACAGATACTTATGAATGGGACAGTTTCTCGTATAATGGCGACGGGGGGAGATGGAAAACTAGCAGAAATAACAGCGGGATACATTTGGGCAGCATCAAAGTATCTTGTCGGGGCAGTTGCGGTAAGAGCACTGTCTAACGATCTCGCAAAGGGTACAAGTGGTGTGACGGGTTTGGTGGTGCTAACAGTTGTTCGATCTATCTTGCTACTAGTACCCGATAACGCATTACAAGCAGTACCAGGTGTCCTTGAGATTGCTGGAAAAACAACAGGGGTTGTGAGAAATGAAATACTTAAAAATCCGAGTAAGTATGTCGCAGCTATAGTTGCTGCTCTCGGAGTACAAGCCACCAGCAATCTTAGCAAAAAAGAGAATCGCGATATGCTTTATACGAAATTAAAGAAGATGTTCGGACCCGTCGGAAATCTTTTTGAGAATACTCAATTCGATGAATCTGTTGAAGGTCTCGCAGTAGCTCTTGAAGCGGCTAATCTGTCTGTTTCTAAGGTTCCGATTCCACCCGGACTTCTTGCTCGTAAACCAGTTGTACAGGCTGCTGCCAACGCGGCTTTGGCAGCCGCTCCTCCTGCTCCTGCTGCTGCTAAGCGTCCTCGTCCAACTGAAGCAGAAATCAGCGAAAGAAAGAAGGCTTCAAAGGAAGCGTTCGTAGCTAAAATGAAAGAATACTTTGATACCCATCGGGATGCAACGCCAGAGGAACTTGCTGCTGATGCTGCCATCGAGGCATCACTCACCAAAGCTGCTGCTGATGCCAAAGCTGCTGCCGCTGCTGCTCCCCCAGAGCAGGTAGTTGCTGCCGTTGAAGAAGCCCAAGATGTAGAGGCTGGGGTGGCTGCTGACGAAGCTGCTGAACAGGAAAGAGCGGAACTAAGAGAGGGAGACCTGGCGAAAGAAGTAGAAGGCTCTGCCGCAGCACGCCGTGTCATAGCACGTACCTCTGGTGATGCCGCTGCTGCTCCTGGAGCTGGAACGGGATTAGGGGATATGTCAGCGAAACCGAAGTTAGCAGGTGGCAAGCGTCGTAAATCTACTCGTAAAGTCCGTCGTTCCTTCCGCCGTTCTGCTCGTCGTCTATCTCGCAGAAAACGGATGAATAAGGCTTAGTAGATTGTTTGTCTAGTATAACAATGACCTTCGTACTCCGCGAAGATGTTGTCAAGAATGCTGACGTAGCTCGTGTGAGTCTTCCCTACTTCACCAAATATGAATACACCACTCTCTTGTCATGCCGGGCACAACAGATTGCGGAAGGTGCTCTTCCGCTCATTCCACTCACAGACTTTAATACCAATGATCCCAAACTGGTATTAAAAATTGCGGAACGTGAAATTCTTGAACGCAAATTGCCTTATATTATTCGCAGAAAACTACCCAACGGTACCACCGAATACTGGTCTGTTGCCGAACTTGAATTAGCCTGGTAGTATCTCGTCCTTCGGAAACTCGCATGGTAGTATCTAATGCCCGTTGTTTCCGATTAAACTTAACTGCTCAGGTGTGGGTGGGTATAATAACAGAGGTCCCTTCTTTCTTCCGGGATCAAGCCAGCGTGCAGGGTCTGACACTAGCTTGTTCTCCGCCATTAATAAATCTACGTTACGATTCTTATCAAAACGAGGATCTTTTTTCTGTGCCGCCGCATACTCTGCCAAAATACCATCGTGCGAAAACACGTAGGATCCAAACACTTCATAACGCACAATCAAACCCAAAGAGATTAGTACAAGAGCAGTCAATGTGAGGTGTTGATATAACAAGCCCATAATCACCAAAACCCACACACCCTTCACGAGGAGGGGGGATGTTTCTGTAATATTCAAAATAGTGGAAGGCATACCTACCAACAATGGCACGACCGCAAGTGCTAACAAAGCCATCGCTAAGGTTAAATCTTTTGGATTGGCTATCATCTTATTATTTGTAGAGTAGAAAATGGAACGGGAACTTTGTAGGAAAGGAATATACCACAAAAAATGCTTATTCCAATCCGCTGCGTCACTTGTAACAATATTCTCGCAGGGAAGTGGGACGCCTACCTCGACCTTGTCAAGAAAAACAAGGTCGCAGATGGTCGTGCTGAATCCGACGAGATTCTCTACCTGACAAAGACCACTATACGCACTGCCGAGGGAAGGGCTATGGATACACTCGGTCTTGATCGCGAATGTTGTCGCCGTCATATGTTGACGCACGTAGATCTTCTCTAATCTGAATACAATATGAGCAATCCGGCAACATTCAAAGCAAAAAGAACTTATTCTTGCCGCGAATTAACTGCTTTGCGTCGTGAACGTGTCGACCGTACCCAAACACGCCCTCCTTCTATCAATTTACAAGACAGTTCAGAAGCGACTGCTCGAGCACGCAAATTGGCTTCTGTTTTGCCTGAGACTCTACCTTCTTACGGCAATTCTACCAATATGGTCAAGTGGCGTGATTGTTCGGTTGTACAAGCTATGCGTGCGGGTTCTGTATATCGAGCAGCTGCTTTAAGTCGTGAACCACGCCGCGATAGCTGTACAGTAGCTCGTGTCCCAAATCCTTTTTTGGATGAGAGAACCACCAATGTTGCTGGACAGACTGAAGATTTTACAGTGTTTACACAGCCGAGAGCGATTGCGTGTGTCCAGCCAGAAGTGGGAGAAGTGCGTGTCCCTCAACCTTTCAATCTTGTGGAACGTTTTGGTATGCGAAAGAATGATAATAAAGTTGTTATGTCGGGGGCTCCAGAATTTCCTCCGGGTCAATGCCAATCATGCGATCGTCTATAACGGACTGTCGGTAATCTTCATTCCGCAATAATCAATCGGTTCCCGCGAATAATTGACGGGACTATAAATACCTATTTTGGAAGCGTCTTCTAATAATCTCCTAAAATTAGCCCAGAATTCTCTGGTATGCTGATGAGAGCTTAAACTTTCTGTCATCAGATGTGCCATTTCGTGCAAGACTACAAACATCACTGTATTCAGATCGACAAGTGGGTACGAAGGTGGAGCTGTTTTATCACGCAAACAAATCACAATTTTTTCACCTTTGTTTTCGGAATAAGATGTGTCGGATGATGTCACGCTGTTTTCCATTACACGATTAGGCTTGTAGCGTTCGACCAATAATTTTGCAGGAATATCTTGTTCATATTCTTCACCTGAATAGAATGCTACCACTTTTTCAAGGTTCGCATTAATTTTACTCATCATTTCAAGAGCATCATTTTTACCTGGTAAATCTTGAACTTGATATTTCTTGCCGTCGGAAGCTTCCATCACAACAAGGTTTCCAGGACCACCATTCAGATATTGATATAAAAGATAGCTCATCATGGCAAAAAAGATAACCATATACTCGATCCTCATTAATATTATACGAATATCTAAAACTGCCAACAGTTGTCGTAAGGATGTTCTCCCTTCGACCATCCGAATCCGCCACATGTTTCAGAAATCTCGTTCTCATATTGAGATCCGGTCAATATCCAACATCTACCATTAAAAAAGATAATGTACTTCTCTCCTCGCCATAAAGACTTTCCAAAGTACTGTTTTTCTGTTTTGTAGTATGTTCCTTTCCAATCACCTTCTGTAACCATTCCAAATTCCGTGAGCTCTTCTTCTGGCGGAACTCCATCCAGTGTTTTTGAGTATTCCTTGATCATATTCACATATGGATATGTAGCACTCTTTGAAGATACATGATCAAAGAGCCCGGGGTTTTTCAAATATTCTTTAAAAACGTTTTTACTTGTGTACAAGCCTTTGTAAAACTTATCAGAAGCTGTTTCGTTTGTCACACCTGCCAAATGAAAGATGTTTTTCTTATAATAATTTTCAATCGAATCAGTAGCCCATGAGAAATCTAGTTCAGGGTGTACAGCTGTTTTCTTACCGAGTTTCCAGTATTCCCATAAATGAGCCCACATACCCGCAGTCCACATTTGAATATGGTGATCAATCGGATATGATTTTTCATAGCTTTTCAAAAGTGTATACAACTTATTTGAGGAGTTTTCAACAGCTTGCCAATATGCTTCGTCTGTATTTTTAAGAAGGTATTGAGCCCCACCAGAACAGCTTTGATTTGCTTTTACTATGCTTTCCGATATATCTACACACTGACACATTTTCGTTAATATGTCTCGGTCTGGTAAAGACGGATGTTTTTGCTTGTATCGTTTAGAACAGTCAACGATATAATCATGCCCTATATAGGAGATTGTATCCGAAAGATATCCAATATCATCCGATAGAAGAAGTTCAAAATTTGGAAGTTTGACAATAAAGATATCGGAGTCGTGGTAAAATAGGTTATGTGTGATTGTAGGATGATCCTTAACAAATTGTTTCATTAAATGAGGAACAATTGAAGGTATATACTTTTTATCGGTTCGTGTATCTTTGTACCATCGAATATTGTATGTTTTTGCTAATTCAACAATCGCAGAAGATGGTTTGGAGCCTGTGTATCCAAAAACAGCATAACACTTATCTTTGATACCGTGTTTTGCGAACTGATAGAGATAGAGTTCAACCTGCCAATGAAAATAAACATCATCAGGTTGTGCACTAACAAAAATAAGGTCTTCCATTATCTACAAATGAATACATCTCTCGGATCAAATAAACGAGGTGGTGCCTCCGCAGATAGCTCAGCCATTACGCGTATGCGTAAACTGGCTGCGATAGCTTCAAATTATAATCAACCTTCTAAACAGCCTAGATTTCCAGCAGGTGTTGTCTCAGTGGGTCTCGCAAGTAGTGCCCTCCAAGTATTTCAAAATACAACGAAAGGTGTTGCGCCACCTCTTCCATCCGGACCTTCTTTCTCGATTGTACCGATCGGGTTGGGCGATACGACACAGACATTGAATACGCTTCTGCCAACACTACCCCCCCTTCCTCCATGGTCGGGAGGATATTATGCAGCATACAGTTTTAGAGCTCCTGCTACTACTATGTATAGGTTTACTCTTACCCCGACAATACAAAATGAAGCTGTTGGTCAGCGTATATTATTCGTCACAAGCGGTACGAATATATTTACAGAAACACAGGTATTAAACGCATCGCCACCAATTGAACTTATATCTACAGCAACGATTTCACTTCCAGCTGAATATGAACTACCAGCTACATCGGGTAATACATACTATTTTGCGACATACGGGCTGCTAGAGGTAGGTTCTGATACCACACCCCAAACCTACACTCTGAATATTGCGGTGGGCTAAGCCTCGCCGATCTCCAGCTGGCGGCGCATCAGATCAGGCTCAATTGTAGAATTCAGAAAGGGACCTACCGCACTGCGAGGGTTTGGAGGATCCGAGCGCAGATCGAGATTCGCGTTACGCAGCGTCTGACCCACCGTGTTAATGCCGTAGTGATAACCCGGGGAGATCAGGGCACTCTGACCCTTGAGCTCATTTAATCCAACTGGATTCGTCGAGCTCCAGGACGCACCGAGACCGCCCTTGGGAAGAAGCTCCTCGGGCGACAACACATTCTGCTGGTATGTCTGCTGACCTGCCGGGTGACGACTCTCCTGACCCATCGAAGACATCTCGTTACCGCCCTGAGAATGGGCACTTACATTTGCCGGCTGATCAGGCATATTGGATAAAGGTCCCTGAGGCTCCAGACCACCTCTCTCATAACCCTCCGCACCTCCGGAACGAGATCCAGAATAGGCGTTTACGACAGCTACAAGAACAACTAGACCCAACACAATTGCTCCGAGGCGAACGACGTTCTTCTGTGGAAGCTTCATTCGATTTATATTGCTTTAGAGACAAAAAAAGAAGCAAACGAGTTCTCGCTCAGCATGTACTTTCTTTAGTAGACTCCTCAAACAATGGCATCCGATACGAAAAAAGGCTTCTTTGACCTCTTAATACAAGACGTTTTAGCCAGTGCTGCAAAACCCGAAACACACTCATTCGTGGAGTCGCATATTATTAAGCCGCTGCTCGAGCGAATTTTCCGTAATCTCTACAAGTACCTTGTTGGGATCCTCATTTTGTGGATCTCCATGTTCGCTTGTTTGGCTGTGATCCTGCTTCTTATCATGCGAGGGAAATAGAAGTTCCGTCAATTTTTCTTTTGAAAGTCCCCAAAATCCACGCAAACCCCTGTCTTTGGCGACGGTACGCAACTCTTTGATTGTCATTTTCTCCAGTTTGTACTTGATTGGTAACTCGTCCATAGTGAGCAACGCGACGAGCTCTGCCTGTTTCAAAATATAGTACTGCTTGATCTTCTTCTCCTTTGCCAGTTTCTTGAGTTCGATAAGCGAAAGTTTGTCCATTCTGATACTCGTCCCTTTTACCGATAAACTTATTAATCCGTTTTTGATTGTTATAAACAATGGATTTGATCTCAATATTGGTTGTTCTCTTCGCCACGCTGTTGGCGGGAGTCGCCGGTGTCTATGCGTACGGAATGTCAAATCTTCGTGAAATTAAACAAAATTGGGTTCAGTATCGGTGTAATCCACTGTATATGCCGCTGGCAGGTATGGTTGGATCGGACATTGTATCCAACTTTACAAATTGTTCGATGCAAAGCACACAATCGTATGCCGGTTTCGTGATGGATCCTATCTTCCAGAACTTTTCTTCCATACAAGAAGTGTTTGGATCCGTACTGGGTTCTATAAATTTCATTCGTCAAAAGATTGCCGGTACAGTAGATGGTTTTCTAGGTATGATCAACTCGGTATTTGGCAAACTTCAGAATACCTTGGGAGTTACATCCCAGCTTATCGGTAGATTCCGAACAATTATGAACCGAATTGTTTCTGTGTTTGTGATCTTGCTTCATATTGCGAATACCGGTACTGCGACAGGCGAGTCGATCAACAACGGTCCGATTGGGAAAGCCGCAGAGTTCTTTTGTTTTGAACCCACCACATTGATGCAGATGGAAGATGGAACACATTCGCTTTTACGAGATGTGCGTGTTGGTTCGGTGCTTTCCGGAGGACACAAAGTTGAATCAGTATTAACATTCGATGGAACACATACCCCAATGGTTGATTTAGTAGGTATTCAACTCTCCGGAAATCATAAAGTTTTATACAACGATAAATGGATTCGAGCAGAAAAACATCCACATGTAATTCCAGCAAAAAGTGTTCGGCGTTTAATATGTTTGAACACAGATACCCATCAAATTCCAATCATGAACTTTATGTTTAAAGATTACGAGGAAACTGACGATATTGAAGTGTTTAATAAACGTGTAGGCGAATACTATCTTTCAGATCCCCCAGATCGTTCAAAGTACAAAGTAAGCGGGTTTCACTCGGGCACCTTTGTCGTTCTAGCAAACTCGGAGTTTAAACGAATCAAAGATATTGAAATCGGCGATAAATTGTTGGGAGGACAAGCCGTGATTGGCAAGGTAGTACATAAGATTGAGGCACCTTTCGTAGATAAAGACGGTGTATTTATGGCGCCCGGAACTGTATGTCGTAACTTTGATGGCTTACATATTGCTGCTGAAATAGGATATGAATCCGCAGAAGTCAAAGACGCACTGTGTTACCAATTGTTGACAGAAACAGCACAATTTGTGGTAATGACAGCGGATTTCAGGTACATTATGGTGTTGGATGACCAAGAAGTGCCTTCGTATGCTATACATTCTGAACGCGATTCAGGTATTTTATGCGAGAAGATTACAAAGCTCTAATAACAATGTTGGAATACATTGCTGTGATAGTGGGTCCACTTGTGGTGGTCGGAATCATCATGTATGGATATATACGAGCAAATTTAACAGACATATCGAAAAACTGGGTTCAGTATCGGTGTAATCCGGCATATATGCCCTTTACATCCATGTTCAGTCCCGATGTTTCAGTCAGTGACAACTTTTCATATTGTACCAATTTATTCGCAAAAGCTGTTTTTGATTACGCTACGGCTCCGGTCTATCTCCTACTCAGTATGTTTCAGGGAATGACGGGCAATCTTCTCGGAGACATCAACCAATTCTTGGGATTTTTAGCAGGAATCGACAAGTTCATTTTTGAAATCGCCAATACTGTTTTTGGAAAGCTCCAAAACACCTTTTCAATTGTGACTGGACAACTAGGTCATGTACGCGATGTTATGAACCGAATATCATCTAGTGCATACTACGCTGTATACATTGTTTCCACGATGGTTTCATTTATGTTTTCAACATTTGGAGTGGTGATGACAACCCTAAAAGCTCTTGTTGAAACAGTCCTGGCAATCGGAATTGTAATATCTCTGATTTTTCCAGTACTGTTGGCATTTATTATTCCACTGGGTGCTTCCATCGGTGTAACTGTATGTTTTCATCCCGAAACATTGGTTGGAAATGTACCCATCAAAGACATTCGTGTTGGATCCCGGATACCGGGTGGAAAAGTAACCAGTGTGTTCTACTTTGATTGTCCCTCAAATGCGAAATTATACGTATATAACGGTACAATTGTTTCAGGAGATCATCTGGTGCTCCACAACAATGTGTGGATGTACGTTGAGGATACAGGTGTCGAGAGATATACCGGTGAAATGCCGAGTTATCTTGTTTGTTTGAACACAGATACACACTGTATCAAAATTGGAGAATCTGTATTCTCAGATTATGAAGAAGTGGGTGATCCAAAAGCACTCGCGGAAATTGAACAGATTGTTTGGGGAAAACAAGTCGGACAAACATATCCTGGAGGAATACACGATCGCTCAACCGTAAACCTCCTGAACGGAAAAACACTGCCGCTTTCAGAAGTCCGCGTTGGAACACATTTGAAAGAAGGTCGTGTGACAGGAATCGTGATGCACAATGGATATAGTGTTGAATGGTATAGCGTAAAAGGATGCCTCGTCTCGGGTTGTCAGCCCGTGTGTGTTGATGGATGCCAACTTTTAGCAAAAGAAATTGGAATACCTTCGACGCGTACACCTTCGTTTGCGGTTCAGCTTTTTATAGAGGGTCATTCAGGTTGGTTTACAATTAATGATAGTTTGGAGGTTCGAGATTACCCCGATGCCCACGACGCGGAAACTCTTGATAAAATCCAGGATGTTGTTTTGGAGTATCTCAATAAAAAGTAGACACTTCCTAATAATGAAGGACAAGACCACGATACTTGTATCTGTATTAGCTGTGGCGTTGGCATTCGCTGTACTAACCCGTCTTTTTGAGTCTCGCGAGGGATTTTCGCAACAATCCGCAGGTGCTCCTATCGCCAGTGAAGGAATTGGTTCGTATGACGGAATCGATATCTCAAATGGCGGAAATATGTGGTCGAGCACCCCAAAACCTACTCCACTAAAACCGTATGAGAATGCGGATGACAACCAGCTGTTTCAGTACCAGGAGTCAAAGTTCACCCCGGAATGCTGCCCTTCTGCTATCACGAACGATGTTGGATGTTTATGTGCAACTCCGCAAGAAGAAAAGGATTGGGTAACACGAGGTGGAAATAGATCGGGTAGTGGACCCGATATTACTGTGTAAAACGGATCGGAGAGATCTGATCTAAAATAGGTATCAACGAACAGAGATGGACAACAACAACTACAACTACATTCTTCCCGGACGGTTTAGTGAGCTCGGCTATGATTCCAACGATGTCAATATGTTGGATGATGCGTGGGCTGCGGTAACGAAGGCAGAGAAGTGGGGATATCTCAAGGAAGCTAATATCAGTTCCTTCATGTTCGGGAACTATCCCGAAGTTGAAGCAATCAATAAGCATATGAAGTACGAGGGTCATTCGGGCTGCTCGTACGGCTGGACTATGCGGCAAATGGAGGGTATCGCAAAGCTTGGTTGGCAGGAGTATGTAGTTGCTCGATTTGCTGCGGTTGATCGGTACCCAGCTATTAAGGCGGCAAATCCTGGTCTGCCAGAGAAACTGGGATGGGAGACTGCGGTGTGCCGTGTAATGGGCGGAATCAAAACGGAAATCAAGACGGACTAAGTGGTGTAACCGCAATGTTCTTCCTTGGAGTTCCCATTCGGCACACGGTGTTTACTGAAATAATACTGCGTTCCAAAATTGGTATGTTTGTGGGTTCAGATGGTACTCGGTTCCACAGATGTATTATATCAAACGTAGATAGAGATCGATCGTGGGTATACGGTGCGTGGCTTGGTATTGCGGCACCGCACGATCTAAACAACTTTACAACAAAATACAAAATAGACAAAAACTGTTCGGGTGTCCTCGTTGAAGCAGATGAACTTGAAAAATTTACAACCAGTATAGGTCGCTATCGCTACACAATGTACCTTCCTTACAACATTAAACGACACGACGAAATCATCTTCCAGCTTCGTTAGATGTTTACGCTTATAACAATGGGTAATTACAAAATGGAAGGTTTTCGGGTAGAAGACTTTTTGGGTGTATTTTTGAACAATCTACGAAAGCTTCGTCCTGAACTATCCGATGTGCTACAGCAAGAATATCCAGTTATCGAACCGGCAAAAGAGTCTGCGTTTTTTGTCGAGACCTATCGTCCACTTGCGATGGATTTCATCAAGAAAAACACGGATATTTTTCGCGAGCCTCGTTTTCTTCTTCGTGGTGTTGATTTTTCGCTGTTTTGGGGGGAGTTGGGATCGCGTGATACCGATATGATGTGGGATTTTTTCAGAACGGCACTCGCTTCATCCTATATCGGCGAAGATTGGATTGCGTCAATCAAGGATTTGTGGTCAAAGTATACCGGAAAGGAGTCTTCGGAGATTGATGAGGTTTTGGGCGATGAAAGCACAAAGACCAATATCGAAGGACTGTTTGAATTTTTCAAGGAGACGCGTATTTTCAAGCTGGGGATGGAGATGATGGAGAATATCAAGCTTGAGCAGTTTGGATTGGAGGAGCTTGATTTGACTAATCCCGCCGAGCTTCTAAATATGCTGAAAGATCCGAATCATCCGTTTATGCAGAGAGCAGTAGGTGTTGTTGGGGGATTTGTCGAGTCCAAGATGAAGAACGGTTCTCTCAAGAAGGAAGATCTGATTGCGGAGATTGAGATGTTGCGAGAGAAGTTTAAGCATTCTCTTGGTAAGATTTTCCAGGAGGGTATTTTTGGAGAGGGAGCGGCAGAAACACAGTCAGCGGCGGTATTACTTTCATCACATCCCGATGCTCGCCGAGCACGTATGTTGGCACGACTCCAACGCAAAGTTGCCGCACGAAAATAAGCACAGTAACACAATAAGAATGGGGCGTGAGATATTTTGGCTTAAAGATCCAGCCAACCTTTTTGGAAAGAATACGTGGACTCGCTTTGTACCTACGAATGATATGACTGTGCCCGAAGCTTTGAATGCTGTTGTTCGATTCACAGTCTATTTCGGGTTTTTGATGGCACTGGTAACAGGCGAAACACACTTTTTGTTATTTATTCCAATTGTGATGGGAATTACAGTAGCACTTGTCAATTTATACCCAACTACTCAAATCTTGAAAGAGACGTACGCAAACAAAGGAGAGTTTGCGACACCTACCGACCAAAATCCTTTTATGAATGTGCTTTTTACGGATTATGTCGATAATGTTAATCGTGCTCCTGCTCCGCCCGATATTACCAAGCCAGCTGTGAAAGAGAGTATTGATGAAGCGTTTGCGGTAACACATGATTTGTTCATGGATACTTCTGACAAGTTTGGATTGGCACAAGCAGCACGTCAGTTCACGACACAAGCATCTACAACTATCCCGAATGATTTGGAGGGATACCAAAAGTTTTTGAATAAGGATAATGTTTCTCGCAAGGCATCTTCGGAAGGATATGTTGTCGCACGAGGAAGCACACAAGAACTTTCGCTGGCTTAAATAATGAACTCGGGCGATCTTATAAAGCAGAAGAAGGATCGTGTCGTATACAACAGCATTCAAGGTCAGACAAAGCCAACAAACAAAACAACACCAAAGAGATTTGAGGTTGTTTTACAAGAGAGACTTGGTCCTAGAAAAGTGTACACAGGAAACCAAGTTATTTTACCCGCGTGTGAGTGTGGCGGAGGCGGAGGCGGAGGCGGAA